>Ga0335075_10000738_pt1 | contig 55499 bp, 47 predicted proteins | sample Lox_Sample_24_FD_206723 | JGI IMG/M metagenome (GOLD analysis project Ga0335075, IMG submission 206723) | Soil microbial communities from Loxahatchee National Wildlife Refuge, Florida, United States - Lox_Sample_2.4 | ecosystem: Environmental > Terrestrial > Soil > Wetlands | place: USA... | reverse complement strand
CAATGTCGACATTCTAAATGACGGAATATTCGTGACCACGATGCCAACGGAAGAATGGTTGCCCAAGTCTTTTGGATTTCTGAGCGGAACCATTAACTTCGCTGCAAAGGCAATTGACCTTCCTGTGGCGCGGGACGCGGTGGTGCAGAATGAGAAATTTGAACTCAGACTTATGGATTTGGCTGCCAAGGCCCCGATGATCCTTTCGCGGATAATAGCTGAATCGCGAGTGACCGAACTTAGAGACAAAGCCGCCATTCTTGTCGCCTATGTAGTAAAAAATTCCAAAGCCGATGAACTGGAGTCGGTCCTGCCGGAAATTGGCGGCTTGGTCGTGAACCTCCACAGTGGCTCACTATTGACGTTGCAGGAGATCAGAGCACGTCGGCCGCTTGCAGTGTACGTCAACTATAAGGATGGCAGTTGGGTCAGCGAATTGGCAAAATTGGATGGAGTGCAGCTGTATTGCAAGAAGGACAATTTGGCTGAGATGCAGGCTGAGCTGGCGCAAAGGGACGGCTGCATCGTGGTGAATGCGGTGAGAGCTGATCGTCTCACGCTGAACACGGCACTCAAGGAATCCGTGGTCATCGAGCAGTATCTCAGCACTGCGAATATCGAGGTCGTTGACCTGCTCGGCGAGACGCCCTTCCTTGGGAATTTAAGATCATTGGGAGTTCCAGCAGAAGTGCGCGCCGTCGTGGGAAGGCGCGTGAAATTCGTCGAGACCATGATTCAGCCGGACAAGGTCGGTTGGGACTTTGGCAGCGAAGTGTGGCTGAATTTAACCAATCCGCTCGTTCGTAATATCTATAGTTTGATCAGAGGAGGCGACATGTCCAGTCAACAAAAATTGGCGCTGGAAGTAATCGTGAACCTCGTCGATAATGAGTTCGACTACATCCTAAATACATGCATGGATGCCTTGACCTGACGACTTCAATATCTGCTTGACGAAGGAAGTCCTTGCACGTGGTAGCTCGACTTCTCTACCCGTGGATCAAAACCCTGGGCGAAGTTCAAAAGGCTTAGCACGCGCGGCGGCGGTCATCCTTTTCTCCAACATGAGCTCCGTCAGTCCCACACCATGGCGTCGGCACGGTCTGGGCTCCCGCTGCGTCAAAGCTGCTTCGGGAACCTCTGTCAGCGTCACCGTACACCGAAGCGCTCCGTCACGGGAGTGAATCCCGTGACGTCGATCAGGCTCCGCTGCGCGGACCTGTCGGTCGGGACCCCGCAGCTGTACGGCTAAGCCTCGACCCCTCCACCGTGCTTCGCACGGTCCCCCTCCCCGTTCCGGGGCGGATTTTAGAGGCCGCGTACGGTGGGCGGTGCGCGTTCGGGCTGCAGCATCAATTCGGTGAGGCCCCAGACCATCGCGTCCGCCCGGTCCGGGCTGTCGCCGGGGCCCTGGTAATCGCCGCCCGCGATCATCCCCAGCATCTCCGCCTCCAGCTCCGGAAACACCCCGTGCAGGACCACCCTGCCCGCCTCGAACAGCATCGCGACCGGGGCGGCGCGTTCGGCCTTGCCGACGGTGGCGGTGACGAGCTTGACCTTGAGCTTGGGGTCGGCGGTGTGGAGGACGGCGCGGACCATCTTGCCGCCCTGGTTGGCTTCGGCGACGACATAAGGCGCCGGTCGTGCTCCGGCGGAGGCCGGAGCGGTGGGGGAGTCGGCGGCATCGCTTTCGCTGCGCCCAGCGCTCCGGCCTTCGCCGGAGCACAATGTGTGAATCCGCACCACGTCCGCCTCGTTCCGCTCTGGGCTCCTGCTTTCGCAGGAGAACAAGAGGGTGTGGATCCGGACCGCGTCCGCCACGGCGCGGGCCCAGCCTTCGGGGCTTCGGCCGGTGACGCTGTGGTCGGCGAGGATGTGGGCCTGGCCGGCTTCGTCCCTGGCGCAGGCAATGATGCCGCAGGTGCCGTCGCCGGCGGGCGGATCGACGGCGATGACGATTTTCGCGAGGGGGCTCGTGAAGGGAGGATAGCGGGGGCCGTCTCTGTCACCCGCTTCTCGGGCCGAAAGGCAGGAGAATCCTCTCTCCCCGTTGGGGAGAGAGTTAGAGAGAGGGGGTTCGGCGGCTGGCGACTGTCGCGCGGACGTGAGAGCCCCCTCTCCCCCACCCTCTCCCCGCTGGGGAGAGGGAGCGATTCGGCAGCTCGCGAGCAGTTCCGCGCTCCACAGCGCCCCCGCGGCGTCGGGCAGCAGCTCGCCGTCCAGCTCCTGCCGGCCGAGCCTGGTGCCGGCATAGAGGCCGTGGATCGCGCGTTGCCAGGCGTCGGCGAGGTGGGGGTTGCGGCTTGTGGGGCCGCCGGTTCTGACCGTGTCGGGCTGGGCGAGGATCGCGGTGAGGACCGGGCCGGGGCGCGGCGTGGTGGTGATCAGGGCGCGGGGCCAGTCGCCGAGGCGCAGGCCGAATTGCAGCATGTCCCAGCTTTCCTTCGGCTTCTCCCATTTGGCCAGCTCGTCGCACCAGGCGAGATGATGTTCGGGGCCGCGCAATTGCTCCGGGCTGGCGCCGGAGAAGAGCGTGGCGACGGCGCCGGTGCGGAAGCTCAGGCGGCGCAGGCTCGGCTGCCAATCGGTGATCCACGCATCCGCCACCTCCAGCAGCCCGCTGCGCCCCTCGACCATCACCGCGCGCGCCTCGGCGAGGGTGGCGCCGACCAGGGCGATGGCGGGCGGCTCCGCATCCGCCTCCGCCTGCTCCGCGATCCGCGCGGTGAGCCACTTGGCGCCGGCGAGCGTCTTGCCGAAGCCGCGGCCGGCCATGATCACCCAGCTGCGCCAGGGGCTGCCGTCCGGGCAGGTGGCGGGCGGCTGCTGGCCGCGATGGGACCAGCTCGCCCAATCCCGGTCCAGCGCGTCGCGCTCCGTCTCGCCCAGCTGGTCGACCGCCTCGGCCCATTGCTCCGGCGGCAGGGAGAGCAGCCAGGGGACGAGGTCCGTGTCCGGCGGGAGGGCGGCCCTAAGCCTGGCCACGGGCGCGGTGCAGGGCGGCGAGCTTCTTCAGGATGGAGGCCTTGACCTCGGCGAGGCTGCGCGGGCGTCCGCGCCAGCCGGGGCGCCGGCCAGTGCCGTGGACCCGGTCCTGGTGAAGCTTCAGCACCGCGATCGCGTCGCGGGCGCTCATCGGCGGGATCGGGGAGGCGGGATCGGGCGGGCGGCCCTCCATGGTGTTCACCGCGGCCTCGACCAGGGCGGCCTCGAGCCGGGGATAGCCGATGCGCAGCGCCTCGTCCCAGCGCTGGGCGAAGCGCGGTTCGCGGCGGCGGCGGGCGTAGATCGCCTCGCGCGAGAAGCCGCAGGCCTTGGCCGACAGGGTGACGTTGCAGCTGGCGGCGAGCCGATCGAGGAAGAGCTCCTCCGCCGCGTCCGTCCAGCGTTTGCCCCTGCTGGCGATCAATTGCGGGCCGTCCTTGCCGCCTGCGCGCAGGATCGTGCCCGCCGGGCCTTGCGCGCCGCGCGGGGCGCCCTTTCCGTCCACCATGTCGAGTCGCTTTCCGTTCCCGCTATGTTCCCATATCGGACGGCGAATGTCAAGCTGGTGAACCAGATGGGTTCGCTAGGCGCGGCCCGCGTCAGGCGGTTCGGCGAGCGCTGCGGTGGAAGAAAAAGGCGGCGAGCAGCCATAGCGCGGTGAAGCCTCCGCTCAGCACCGCGACGCCGAGCGGGCCCTTGGCGTCGGCGATCACGGTGGCCGGCGCGGTGGCGATGGCGAGACCGAGCAGGGCCTGCACGCCCGCCGTCGCCAGCATCGCCCGGACCATCGCCTCGGCTCTGAGCCGTGCGGTGAAGGCGCAGGCGCCGGCGGTCGCGACCACCATGAAGAAGCCCTGGTTGACCGGATTGTCCTCGCTGCCGACGATCCCGACCGCGAGGTTCATCCAGACCTGGAAGAGGCCGGCGAGAAGCGCGACGGCGAGACCGAGGCGGTAGGAGGTGGTTCCGGATTTTTGCGACATGATCGGGGCCCCGTTCGAGATTGAGGCTCCGCTCTAGCGAAGCGCGCAAGCAAACCTATGCGCCGCGCCGTGGCGTTTGTGTGGAGATATCGTGCAGAGCGGAGCGGCGCGCTTCCCCTCAGAAATAGGACACGAATTTCGAATCCCGCGCGATCGTCACCTGCCACCAGTCGAGCTGGGTGCCGCCGCAGGTGCCGTTGGCGAGGTTGGTGCCGTCGCAGCAATGCCAGAGGCCGACCTTGTGGCCGAGCTCATGGGCGAGGCAGAGCGGGGTGCGGCCCTCGATGGTCAGATAGTCGCTGAGCGGGCCGAGCGCGCAGCCGGCGGTCGCGCCGGGGATCTGGCGGACGCAGAAGACCACGATCTGCTGGCGCAGGCCGGTGATCCGGCCGGTATTGCCGAGCGGGCAATGCCAGGCGGCGGTGGCGTTGAACCAGGCGCCGGTGAGCCAGAGATCCTCGCCCCAGGCCTCGGCATTGCAGCTGACGTCGAGCGCATAGTTCGGCGACGCGCCGTCGACACTGTGGATGCCGTCGAGGATCAGCTGGATATTGGCCTCCTCGCGGAAGATCCGGGCCGCCGCGTCGATCGCGGGCTGGAGCGTGGCCTCGTCGCTGACGGCATTGCCCTGCTCGTCCTTGAGGATGATGATGCAATAGGACAATTTCTTCAGCGGCCGGAAGCCGAGCGCGCCGGCGATGGCGTCGGGCAGGCCGACGAGGCGCCAGAAGATTTCCTGCCCGATGTTGAGAATCTCGTCGAGCAGACGGCCGATGACCGGGATGGAGAGGATCAGCTCGATCACGAAGGCGATCGGGGTGAGGATGATCTCGATGATCGTCCAGGCCACGCAGACCAGGGTGGTGATCGTCGTCCAGACGACGCAGACCACGTTGGAGACCCAGGTCCAGGCGACGCAGAACCAGGTGAGGACCTTGCAGCCCCAGGAGCAGGGCCACCAGTCGCAGCAGTCGGAATCCCAGCTGTCGCAGCTATTATAGCCCTGGTCGGCGCTCTGCGTGCATTCGTCATAGCTCTCGTTCGCCCATTCGGTGCAGACTTTCATGATGCCCCTCCCCTGGCGGTTCGGCCGGCGGCGACGGCGCCGCGGCGGCCGGATCAGTGCACGGCGCAGGCCGCGCCGTGCGCGTCATGGGCGCGGCCGAGGTCCACCCCCGCCGCTTTGGCCGCCGCCTCCACCTCGCGCCGGAGCGCGGCGTCGGCGCGGCGCCGCCCGACCCACTTGCCGACCCCGCCCGCGACGAAGAAGGCGCCGAGGCCGAGCAGGAGGGTCTGCCAGAGCGGCCGGTCGCCCCCGGCGACGTTGGCCCAGAGGGCGAAGGCGACGATCCCGGCCAGGCCGGCGGCGGTGGCCTCGGCGCAGCCGCAGGCGAAATAGGCCTTGTTGAGCCGCGTCGCCCGCGCATTGGACTCCGCCTCGGAAAGGCCCGGCAGAGCGAGCGCGATCGGCCCGGCCGCGCGCCGCCGCCGCCCGGTCCGCGCCTCGCGCCACAAAGCGCGCAGCTCATCGCCGGTCGAGACATGCATGGTGCGGGAATGCGACATGGTCATCGTGGCCCTCCGCTGATCGTCAGAAGCACGCACGCGGGGCCGGAGCGAAGGCACGGACGGACGTGCGCCCCGGTCTCCATTCGCCCCGGTCTCCATTCGCCACAGTCCGGCGCGCACGGTTTTTCTGTCGGAGACTGGCGACACCGGCCATCTTTACTGTGGATAATTACGGGATAACTCCGAGGTCCCAGTCGAAACCGCCCGGCTGCTTCGCTTTGGCGGCGCGATCGCGCGAAAATGCGGCGCGCTTGACAGCGGCGCGCCGGACCCGCCTTTTCGGCCGATGCCGAGACCCGTCTTCTCTTTCCTCTCCCGCTTCGGCCCATGGGTGATGCTCGCCGCCTTCCTGGTCCTGCTCGGCGCGGTGCTGACCCTCATCGGCCTGGTGTTCGGCTTCGACCTGACCGACGTCGATGCGTGGCTCCAGGCGCATGGCGGCTTCTTCCAGGCGGCGGGGAAGCTGCTGCTCCGGCTCTTCTTCGGCTTCTGGCTGCTGATCGCGGCCTTCGTCGTGATCTCGCCGATCGTCTCACTCCGCTCGAAGGAGAAGCCGCGCTGGGGCTGCGCGATCCTCGCGATTCCAGCCGCCTATTTCTGCTGGATCGGGACGTTCGGCGATTATTGAGCCCGGACAAGGTTCCGGCCGGCCGCGCGTCACCCCGTATTCTGCGTAAACCTCCTCTTTACGCAGGTTGATCTATGACGGCCGGAAGGAACAGGCCGCGCCCGGCCCGGAGGTTTTTGGTCCATGGCTTCACTCTCGGTCGACTCAACGGGCGTAAGGACGGGCAGCCTGCTCGCCGCCTGCGTGGCCGAGCATGGCAGCGCGACCCACCCCTATTTCGGCAGCCCGGCCTTGCTTTCGGGCCCGGAGGCCGCGCGCAACCTCGCCGACGCCGTCCATCTGCTCACCGCCCTGCACGGACGCCATCCGGGCGTGATCGATCATGCCGCGACCCGCACCGTCGATCCGGCCGGGCGCGCCTGGCTGGTGGCGGCGGCGCAGGCGGCCGCGCAGGAGCGGGCGCTGCTGACCCGGCTCGCCGTTGCGGCGGGGCCGATCCCCTCCACCCCGGGCGGCGGCGGCAGCGAGGCCGCGATCCAGGCCCAACGGGGCGCGCTCTCGACGCTCGCCCAGTCCGACCGGCGCGGCACCGCGCTCGGCGCCGCTCTGGCCTTCGCCAGCGACTGGGCGCCGGTGCGCCGCGTCGTGGTCGAGGCGGCGGCGAAACGGCTCGGCGTGGAGGTCGCTCCGAACGGGCTCGGCGACGAGACCCGGCTGCGCGCCATCGCCGACGAGGCCGGCGCGAGCGAGCGCGCCTTGCTGTTCGGGGCGCAGCAGCTCGCCCTCCAGCACCGCGCGCTCTGGGACCTGCTCGAGGCGCGGGCGCAGGCGCGGTCCGCCTAAGCCGCTTGCGCCCCCAGATGGCCGCCGCTACGCGCAGGCCATGCGTTTCGAAGGCACTTCCAATTATGTAGCGACCGAGGACCTGAAGGTCGCGGTCAACGCGGCCGTCAAGCTCCGCCGCCCGCTGCTCGTCAAGGGCGAGCCCGGCACCGGCAAGACCGTCCTCGCCCACGAGATCGCCGCCGCGGTCGGCGCGCCTTTGATCGAATGGCACGTCAAGTCGACCACCAAGGCGCATCAGGGCCTGTACGAATATGACGCGGTGGCGCGGCTGCGCGACGGCCAGCTCGGCGACGCGCGGGTCCACGACATCAAGAACTATATCAAGAAGGGCAAGCTCTGGGAGGCGTTCACCTCACCCGAACTGCCGGTGCTGCTGATCGACGAGATCGACAAGGCCGATATCGAATTTCCGAACGACCTACTCCAGGAGCTCGATCGCATGTCGTTCGACGTCTACGAGACGCACGAGACGATCGCGGCGAAGGAGCGGCCGATCGTCGTCATCACCTCGAACAACGAGAAGGAGCTACCCGACGCGTTCCTGCGCCGCTGCTTCTTCCACTATATCAAATTCCCGGACCGGGAGACGATGCAGGCGATCATCGACGTCCATTTCCCCGGCATCCAGACCCTGTTGGTGCAGAAGGCGATGGACATCTTCTACCAGGTCCGCGAGGTGCCGGGGCTGAAGAAGAAGCCCTCGACCAGCGAGCTGATCGACTGGCTGAAATTGCTGCTGCACGAGGATCTGCCGCTCGACGTGCTGCAGTCCAGGGATCCGAGCAAGGCGATCCCGCCGCTGCACGGCGCGCTACTGAAGAACGAGCAGGACGTGATGCTGTTCGAGCGGCTCGCCTTCATGAGCCGGCGGCCGGGGAATTGAGGCGAGCGTAGACGCGCCCGCGCGGGCGGCATAACCTGCTTTCCGGCCACGGGAATCGGGGGATTCGCATGTTCCGCCATATGTTCGCATTCGCGCTCGCGCTCATTCTGGCCACGCCCGCGGCGGCGCAGGACTGGCGGCATCGGCCGAGTGGCATCTCGCTCCCGTCGCTGCCCGACGGGTTCCGGGTCGGCCGCGAGACCGACAATCGCCGCGACGGCTCCGACGTCTTCGTCCAGCTCGGCAGCGACGACGAGCCGGCGACCCTCTACGTCTATCGCTCCGCTTATCCCGGCGCGGCGATCTGGTTCGAACGCACGCGGCTCGCGATGCGGGCCAATGTCGGCGCGCCGACCGGCAATGTGGCGCCGCGCAGCTTCACGCTCGGCGCCGCGACCGCGCCCAACGGCCTGCGCGAGGAGATCGACATTCCCGCCGGCGGGCGCTGGCGCGCGACCGCGGTGGCCATCGTCCAATATGGCGACTGGATCGTGAAGGCGCGGCTGACCTCGGCGCGGCTGGATGCGGCCGGACTGGGCCGGCGGCTGGACGCCCTGCTCGGCGCGCTGCGCTTTCCCGCCGGCGCGCCGGCCGCGCGGCCGCTGATCGTGCCCTCGCCCTGCGGCGAGGCGAATGCGATGCGGGGACGCGCCCGCGACCGCTCCTCCGAAGACAATGTCAGGGCGGGGATCGTCCTAGTCGGGATAAATGCCGAGGCGCGCGGGCGCGAGGGTCTGGTCGCCAATCCCGAGGCCTGGTGCCGGGCTTCCTCGCGTCATCCGGCCGCGATCGTCTCCCTCTACCGGCGTCGGGACGGCCGCGCCTGGGTGGCTTTGGTCAGCGATTCCGGGGTCGCCGCCGGCGCGGAGCAGGTCGACGATTTGGGGATGGCCTTCGCCGCCACGCCCGCGGCGACGATCTTCGTGCAGATGTATGACGGCATGCCCGACCCGGATCCGGCGATCGAGGCGGCGATCCCCTATCTGGTCGGCCGCGCGCAGGGTCCGGCCAGCGTCGACGCGGCGACCGGCACGCAGATCAGCGTCAGCATGCCCGAACGCTGAGGGTCAGCCCAGGGCCTCGTCGCGATAGGCGAGCTCGAAATTGCCCCAGCGGCGGCCCTTTATGTAGAGCGGGACGAAGACGTTCTTCACCGGCAGATAGCGGCCATTGCCCAGCTCCATGCCGTAGGTGGCGAGCATCGCCTCCTTGTCCGAGGCGATCGCCCGGCGGGTGATGTCGTCGATGAAGTTGCGGCGGTTGCGGCAATGCTCCGCATTCCAGACCGGATCGTTCGGCCGCTGCGGCTGCGAGCGGGCGGTGATGTGGGTCGGCAGATAGCCGTTGATGTCGGTGATCGCGGTGGCGATCAGGCGCGATTCCGAGGCCATCAGCCGGTCCAGGACCGGGCGGACATGCGCGTCGGCGAAGTCGCAGAAGCGGGTCTCGTACTGGACCGGGTTGGTCCCCGCCATGGGCACGTAATCGGTGTCGAACACATCCTCGACGGCGACCTCGCCCCGCTCGACCCCCGCCTCGACGATGGCATGGAGCTCGCGGCAGGCTTTCTGGGCGAATTCGATGAACGGCGTGTCGTCGATGCGGAAGCCCGAGGAGGCGAGCCGGTCGAGCATCTCGTTGGAGAGCAGTTCGAGCCGGGTCAGCCGGTCGTGGGTGACGCGCAGCTGCCCGCCATTGTCGCGCGCATCGGCGGCGAAGCTGGACAGGCCGCTCTTCACGCTGTCGACGCTGGCCTGGATATGGCTGGTCGACTGGGCGATGCCGTCGGTCTGGCGGTCGACCAGGGCGACGATGTCGGCGACGTCGCGGACCGTGTCGTTGATCCGGGTGAAGGCGCCCTGCGCGACCCGGCTCTTCTCGACGCCGGCCTTGATCTCGCTGGTCACCGCCTCGGCCTCGCGGGTCAGCGAGGCGATGGTGGAGGCAATCTCGCCGGTGGCGCCGCGCGTGTCGTGGGCGAGCTTCTTCACCTCCGCGGCGACCACGGCGAAGCTGCGCCCCGCCTCCCCCGCCCGCGCGGCCTCGATCGTGGCGTTGAGGGCGAGCATGTTGGTCTTGCTGGCGATGCTCTCGATGCTGGAGGAGACGCTCTGCACGCGCGCCATCGCCTCGGAGAAGCCGGCCATGCGGTCGCCGAGCTGGACGACGAGGTCGGTGAGCCCGGAGAAGACTCGGATCGTGTCCTCGATCGCGCCCCGGCCCTGGTCGAGCTTGGCGCGGGCCTGGTCGGCGAGGACGCGGGCCTCGTCGGTGGAATCGGAGACCCGGGCCTGATCGGCCATCAGCCGGGTGGTGACCTCCTCGAGGCCGTCCAGCATCCGCAGGTTGCGGTTGATGCGCTCGTTGACGCCCGCGACATAGCCGGCGACGTCGCTGCACTCGATCGCCAGCGACCCGCAATTGCGGGCCACCATGTTGATCGCTTCGCCGTCCGTCCGCTCGCTCGCGCTGCTCGCCACCGATAGGTCCCCGTTCTCGTTGTGCGGACGGGTTAGGGGGTAGAGGTTGAAAGGGCGTTAACTATGGGTGCGGGCGATCCGCATGGAGGGAATGAGGACCTACAAATCTAGTGGGGCCGGCCTGCTCCTAAGCCTTCGCAGGCTCACCGGGGACACGTACTTTTCGTGCCGAAAAGTACGTGTCCCCATCGTCTAAGCTTTCGTGGCCTCTTGCGGCCGCAGCCGCTCCATCGGCACCTCCTCGAACATGCGCCGGGTGGCGGGGCGGTCGTTGATCCGCTTCAGCCAGGCCATGATCCCGGGCGTATCGCTTTCGTTGACCAAGTCCGCGAAGCCGAATTGCATGCCGTTGGCGATCGCGAAATTGCAGATGTCGGCGAGGCTGTACCGGTCCGCCGCCAGCCATTCATGGTCCCTCAGCCTCTCCTCCAGCCGGCGGACCGAGACGCCGATCTTGCGCATCTCCTCGTCGAGCACGGCCTGCGGGAAACCGGCGCGGGCGTTGCGCCACTTGGTCTGCTGTTCGGGGATCGGGATGCGCTTCACCTTCTCCTCGAACTCCGCGTCGGAGAGCGCGCGCGCCATGCCGCTGACCATCCGCTCCCAGCCGATGGTGGAGACGCACCAGCAGAAATATTCGTCCACCCATTTGGTCCAGACCCGCATCTCGGCGCGGCCATAGGGGTCGTCGGGGCGCAGCGTCGCCGCGGTCGGCCAGGCGTCCTCCAGATATTCGCAGATCACGGTCGATTCGGTGATCACCTTGCCGTCGTCGACGAGCGCCGGCACCTGGCCGCGCGGATTGATCGCCTTATACCAATCCTCATGATGCTCGAACTGCGCGGGATTGAGCCGCACCCCTTTGAAATCCAGGCCTTTCTCATAGAGGGCGAGCAAAGGCTTGAGCGAGTTGGCGCCCGGGCCGAAACTGTAGAGGGTGAGCATCCCGATCTCCGTTTATTTGTATGTGTGACTTACATCACACGGGAGGTGGGATTTGAAAAGCCCTTCCCCCTGCCCTACACCCCGGCCATGTTCTTCTCCTTCGTCGACGAGCTGCGCGCCGCGGGCATCTCCGCCTCCATGAAGGAGCATCTGACCCTGCTGGAGGCGCTGGACGCGGACGTGATCGGCGCCCGGCCGGAGGATTTCTATTATCTGGCGCGCGCGACCTTCGTGAAGGACGAGGGGCTGCTCGACCGGTTCGACCAGGTGTTCGGCAAGGTCTTCAAGGGCCTGGAGACGACCTACGGCACCGAGGCGCAGCCCGTGCCCGAAGACTGGCTGAAGGCGGTCGCCGAACTCTATCTCACCCCGGAGCAGATGGCCGAGATCAAGGCGCTCGGCTCCTGGGAGGAGATCATGGAGACGCTGAAGAAAAGGCTCGAGGAGCAGCAGGGCCGGCACCAGGGCGGCAATAAGTGGATCGGCACCGGCGGCACCTCGCCCTTCGGCAATGGCGGCTACAATCCGGAGGGCGTCCGGATCGGCGGCGAGGGCGGCCAGAAGCGCGCGATCAAGGTCTGGGACAAGCGCGAATTCAGGAATCTCGACAACCAGGTCGAGCTCGGCACGCGCAACATCAAGGTCGCGCTGCGGCGGCTCAGGCGCTTCGCCCGCGAGGGCGCGGCCGAGGAGCTGGACCTTGACGAGACCGTCTCCGGCACCGCGCGCAAGGGCTGGCTCGACATAAGGATGCGGCCGGAGCGGCACAATGCGGTGAAGCTGCTGCTCTTCCTCGACGTGGGCGGCTCGATGGACCCGCATATCAAGCTCACCGAGGAATTGTTCTCGGCGGCCACCAGCGAGTTCAAGAATCTGGAATTCTTCTACTTCCACAATTGCCCCTACGAGGCGCTGTGGAAGGACAATCGCCGCCGCTTCCAGGAGCGCACGCCGACCTGGGACGTGCTCCACAAATATGGCCACGATTACAAATGCGTGTTCGTCGGCGACGCCTCGATGAGCCCCTATGAGATCAGCCATCCCGGCGGCTCGGTCGAGCATTATAACGAGGAGGCCGGCGCGACCTGGCTGCAGCGGCTGACGACCACCTATCCGGCGGCGATCTGGCTGAACCCGGTGCCCGAGAAATATTGGAACTATACCGGTTCGATCCAGCTCGTCCGCCAACTCATGCAGGACCGCATGTATCCGCTGACGCTGGCCGGGCTTGACGAGGCGATGCGGACGTTGAGCCGGAAATCGTGACCCGCCCGGGCCTGATCCTCGCTGTCTGGCTGGGGATCGCGGGCGCCGCCGCGCCGCCGCCGCCCGCGCCGGTACCGGCAAGCGCCCGGGCCCCGATCGACGGCTATGACGTCGCCCGCCTCTACCAATTCTGGCGCGGATGGGTCGAATTCAACAAGGGAGCCGCGGCGGATGCGCTGCTGGCCGAGCCCGAAGCGGTCGACGGGGAGCGCGCGTTCGGCGAGCCGCTGCTGCGTTTCACCAAGCACCACGATTTCGGCCCTTTCCTCACCGGCGAGATCCGCCTCTATTGCCGGGAAGGCGCCGATCGGCGCCCTGTGCGCGCGACCTGCCACTATCGCCTGCGCCGCGCCTACGTCGATCATGAGGCGGGGCCCTATCGCGGCGACAATCCGGTCGCGCGCTGGACCCGGGAGTCGTTCGACGGAGCGCGCCTCGTCCGGCGCTTGCGGGAGGCCGGGCTCGGACCTGAGACGCCCTGGTGGTCGGCGAACCTTCACCGCTTCTTCGACGTCCTCCCCTCCCCCGTGCCCATGCTGACGGCGAACGCGACGGTCGTCAGGCTCGACTCGCGCGATTGCCCGGCGATGGCGCGGGCGATCGCCGCGCTCGAGACCAGCCGCGTCAACTGGCGGCTGGACCTGTACGGCGTCGGCGCGGACAGCCCGGTCGAGCCGATCGCGCCGCACGCGGTCTGGACCGAGTTCACGCTGAGGATCCTGGCCGAGCGGGCCGGCGTGACGATCAGCGGCGGCGGCGGCCGGATCGAGCGCCTCGCCGCGCCGGTGCTGGCCGCCGCCGACGCCTGCGAGCGGGCGAGGCAGCGGCCGGCCTCGTGAAAGGCGTCATCGCCGGCCTTGCCCTGTTTTGCTTCACGGCGGGCGCCGCCTCGGCGCAATCCCTCGCCCCCGACATCCGCGCCGCCTGGGGGTTCGACCGGAGCGATCTCGCGCCGGACCCGCGCATCCGCTTCGGCGTGCTCCCCAACGGGATGCGCTATGCGATCCTGCCGAACCGGACGCCGGCGGACGCGGTGGCAATGCGGCTGCTGGTGCGGGTGGGCGCGACCGATGGGGCGCCGGGCGAGGCGCATTATCTGGAGCATCTGGCCTTCATGGGCTCGCGGGGCGTGCCCGAAGGGGCGCGGGCGCGGCTGAGCGGCCCGGAGCGGCTGCGCGAGGGCATCGGCTTCAACGCGCATACCGGGGATTACGACACCTATTACCGGCTCGATCTGCCCCGCCCGGACCGGGCGCAGCTCGGGCGGATGCTGTTCCTGCTGCGCGACATGGCGAGCGAGCTCACCCTCGCGCCGGAGGCGGTGGCGCGGGCGCGCGCGGAGATATTGGCGGAGGTGCGCCGGCGCTCCGGGCCGGACGACCGGCGCGACCGGGACCAGATCGCCTTCTTCGTGGCCGGCACGCGCATCGCCCGCGTCTCGCTGACCGGCAATGAGGGCGAGGCCGCCGCGGTCACGGCCGAGGGGCTGCGCCACCTCTACGAGGCCAAATACCGGCCGGAGCGGGCGACCTTGATCGTCGTCGGCGCGGTCGATCCGGCCTGGCTGGAAGGGCAGATCGCGGCGCGGTTCGGCGGCTGGCGGGCCCGCGCCGGCGCCGCCGACGAGGTCGCGGTGACGGGCAGCAGGATCGGCGCCGTCGACGGCCTGGAGCTGGCGACGGGCATCAGCTTTCGCGTGCTCGCCGCGCCGGTCGGCCCGACCTGGGCGACGATCGCCGCGGTCTCGCCCCTGGGCGGCGGCGATGCGGCGGCGCCGCGCGACCAGGGCTTCCTGCAGTCGCTGGCCGCGGACATGCTAGCGGCGCGGGTGCTCGGCCATCGCGGCGGCGACCGGCCGTTCATGGATGCCGACGCCGCGGTCGAGGATTATTACCGGACGGCGCGAATCGCCCGCTTCGCGGTGCGCGCGCTCGACAATGACTGGCGGATGGCGCTGGGCGTGGCCGAGCGGGAATTGCGCTGCGCGCTCCGGGACGGCTTCACGCCGGATGAGCTGGCCATCGCGCTGGAGCGGGAGGCCGAGCGCCTCGCCGCCTTGACGGCGCCGGAGACCAGCACCGCCATCGCCGACCGGCTGGTCGAGATGGCCGGGCGCGGCATCGTGCCGACCGCGCCGGGCCGGCCAGCGGACACCGCCGCCTATCTCCGCACGGTCCGCCTCGACGCGGTCAACGCGGCCTTCCGGGCGAGCTGGGCGGCGCCGGGACGCCGCGTCCATGTCGCGCACGACCGGCCGATCGAGGGCGGCGAGGCGGCGGTGGCGCGGGCCTGGGCGGCGGGGGCGCCCTGCCCTACGCGCTGACCCGCGGCCGCCCGAGCTGGCAGGTGGCGAAGGCGACGGCGGTGCCGATGCAGAGCTGCCAGGGGAAAGCCAGGCCCTTCCAGCCGGCCGGCAGGTCGAGCAGGTCGACGATGTAGCTCTGCTGCAGGAGAATGGCGAGGAAGCCGGCGGCGAGCGCGGCGATCACCGAGGCGACATTGCCCCGGCGCGTGAACAGCAAGGTGAAATAGACGCCGAGCAGGCCGGAATAGGCGAAGCTCATCACCCCGAGGGCGAAATCCAGCAGCGGCGCCTCGGTGTAACGCTGCCAGTAGAAGCAGAGGAAGGACATGGCGAGCAGGGCCAGCGCGAGCAGGACCATGCCGATCCGCCCGGCGCGGACATAATGCGCCTCGGCCCGCGGCCCGCTCCGCTCCGCCCAGGGCCGGTAGAAATCCTGGATCAGCACCGAGCTCATCGAGATCAGGCCGGAATTGACCGCCGCCGCGGCAAGCACGCCGACCGCGACGAAGCCCCTTATCCCGGGCGGGATCTGGGTCAGGATATAGTGCATGAAGACGGTGATCCGCTCGCCCTCGAACGTGCCCGCGGCGGCCGCGCCCGCACCACCCATCAGGTCCGGCCGCTGGTAGACGATGTAGAGCAGCGAGCCGATCACCAGGAACAGGGCCACGACCGGCACGCCGGCGACCACCGAGGCGTAGAGCGCCCGCCGCCCCTCCTTGCCGTCGCGGCAGGCGAGGAAACGCTGGGTGATGTCCTGATCGAGCCCCATCGAGGCGAAGAACAAGAGCGTGATGCCGGTCAACGTGGCGAGCAGGGAGAAGGGCGCGGTGAGATCGAGCGAGAGATCGACGAGCCTCAGCTTGTTCTCCGCCGAGAGCGCCGCAAGCACGTCGCCCGCGGGCGCGGGGATGCTGGTCCAGAGGATGACGAGCACGGTCAGCGCCGCGCCGACATAGAGCAGGACCTGGACCAGATCGCTCCAGATCACCGAGCGCAGGCCGCCGATGAAGGTGAAGGCGAGGCCCATGGCCACCAGGACGGCCGAGGCGGCGAGCACGTTGCCCGGCTGGATATCGGCGAAGACGATCATCGAGACGGCGATGGCGGCGAGGTAGAGCCGGGCGCCGCTGGCGAGGATCCGCCCGACCAGATACATGCCGCCCGCCGCCCGCATCGCCACCGCGCCGAAGCGGGCGCGGAGCAATTCGTACACGGTGGTCACGCCCTCGGCGTAGAAGCGCGGGATCAGGTAGCGGGAGAGCAGGAAGGCGGCGAGCAGCGGCCCGAGGAAGCTGGTCAGGTAGGTGTAATCGCCGCGATAGGAATAATCGGGCGCGCCGAGGAAGGTCGCGGCGGACTGGGTGGTGGAGAGGACCGAGACCGCGACCAGCCAGACGGGCACGCGATGGCCGGCGAGGAAATAATCGTCGGCGCTGCGCTGGCGGCGGGTGGAAAGCCAGCCGGCCAAGGCGAGGATCGCGACATAGGTGCCGAGAATGGCCCAATCGAGCGGCGTGAACTGGGCGGTCATCGCGCGGCGCCCGCGCGGAACAGCAGCAGGAAGAGAGGGAGCGCGGCCAGCCCGCTCACCGCCGGATCAGGTGGAAATCGGTCTGTCGCCCGTCGAGCCAGCGGACCTCGCGGCCGTCGAAAAAGGCGTCCTCCTCGAGCCGGAACTCGATCTCCTGCCCGCCCCATTCGGGCACGGCGGCGCGGACGTTGAGCTCGATCGACCAGGCGGTGTCGGCGCGCACCCGGCGAGCGCCGCGCGGATCCGCAGCCTGATTGTCCCAGAAGCCGATGGCGGGCCCGGCGCCGTGGCCGTGATAGCCGAGCGGGTGGGAATAGATGGTCGCGCGCAGCCCCTGGGCGCGCGTGCGGGCGAGCGCGGCGGCGAGGATCTGGTTGCCGCTGAGCCCGGCGCGGAAGCTGGCCAGCAGCAGATCCTGCGCGCGATTGGCGCCGGCGAGCCCGGCGCGCAGGCCCGCGGGCACCTCGCGCTCGCCGGGGCGAAGCACGTAGGCGAGCTGCTGCGTGTCGGTGTTGAGGCCGAGATAGGTGATGCCGAAATCGGTCCAGAGCATGTCGCCCGGCTGGATGACGGCATCGCCCTCCAGCGCCTCCGCCGACCCCTGGCGGAAGATCGCGACCGACGGGTGGAACCAGGTGGCGAGGCCGAGCGCGGCGATCCGCTCCCGGTACCACCATTGCAGGTCGGCGGCGGTGGTCCGGCCGGGCCGCACCGTGCGGCCGGAGAAACCCTCGGCGATGATCGCATGGGCAATGCGGACGATCTCGCCATAGCGCGCCATCTCCCCGGGAATGCGCGTCTCCAGCCAGCCCACCGCGAGATCGTCGGTCGGCGCGACCCGGGCGCGGAAGCGCGGCGCCAGCGCGGCCATGAAGGACCGGTACTGGCTCTGCGTCAGCCCGTCCGCGAAGGCGGTGTTCGGCGAGACGTTGATCGCGATCCGGCGCGGATTGCGCTCGGCGACGATGGCGGCGAGGCGTGCGAACTGGTCGGGCTGGGCGGCGGGATCCCAGGAGGGCGCGAACAGGCCGCCAAGGCCGTAGCGGCTGACCGTCAGCCGCTCGATCGGCCGGCCGCCGCCCGGATCGTGGAAGACGAGGATGGTGCGCCGGCGCGCGCGCATGCTGGTCGCGTTGAGCATCGTGCTCATCACCGGATCTTCCAGATATTCCCGGGCGATCAGCACCCACATGTCATAGCCGTGCCGGCGCATGAGCCCGGGCACGACGGTGTCGAGCCGCTCGGCGAGCCAGGCATCCTGCACCCGGGCGCGTTCGCGGAGCGGCAGGATGTCGGGCATGGCCTGCGCGGCCAGCGACGTCGGCAGGAGCAAAGCGAGGAGGAGCAGGAGGCGGCGCATCAGTAGAGCAGGTGCGGCCGGCGGGCGTCGGCCCAGGCCTCCTCGTCGGGGACGGTCAGCGCATCCAGATCGGCGGGCGTCGCGCCCGCATCGTCTACCCATTCACGCAAGGCCGGTCCCCCGTTGATCACGTCGATGGCGAGCTTCTCGAACTCATATTCGTACGGGAAATCGCGCCATAGGTCATAGCCCGGATAGAGCGTGGCGACCGCGCGGAAAGCCAGTGCCTGCAGCCGCCAGGGCCGGAAGGCGGCATGATCGTAGGCGCCGCCCTCGGCATGGATGAAGACGCCCGCGCAGAGCTTGCCCGCATGCTTGTGGAAGGTCGGCTGGAACCAGATGTCGCGCAGGGTGCAGCCGGCGAGCCATTCGGGCGCGACGCGGCGCATCTCGGCGATCACGGCCTTGGCGTCGAGGTCGGGCGCGCCGAACGATTCCAGCGGCCGCGTCGTCCCCCTGCCCTCCGAGAGGTTGGTGCCCTCGAGCATCACCGTTCCGGCATAGGCCCGGGCCATGTTGACGTTGGCGGCATTGGGGCTCGGGTTGATCCAGACCCGCTCAGGCGGCCAGCCGAAGCCGGGCGCGGCGTCGGGCGCCCAGCCCTCCATCGCGATCACGCGATAGTCGACGTCCAGCTTGAACTGCTCGATGAACCAATGCCCCATCTCGCCGAGCGTCATGCCGTGCCGCATCGGCATCGGCCCAGCGCCGACGAAGCTCTCCCAGCCCGCGCGGAGCGTGAGGCCTTCGACCGGGCGGCCCGCGGGATTGGGCCGGTCCAGCACCCAGACGGCCTTGCCGTGCGCGGCGGCGGCCTCCAGCACGTAGAGCAGGGTCGTCACGAAGGTATAGATGCGGCAGCCCACGTCCTGCAGGTCGACGAGCATGACGTCGAACGTGCCCATCGACTGGCCGGTCGGTCGGCGCACCTCGCCATAGAGGCTGAACACCGGCACCTGGTAGGTCGGATCGGTATAATCCGGCGATTCCATCATATTGTCCTGGAGATCGCCGCGCACGCCATGCTGCGGCCCGAACACCGCAGAGACGTCGAGCCCGGCGGCGACGAGCGCGTCCAGGCTGTGCGTCAGGTCCGCGGTCACCGAGGCGGGATGGGCGAGCAGGGCCACGCGCCTGCCCTCCAGCGGCTTGCGCAGGGCGGGGTCGGCGAGCAGGCGATCGATACCGAAATTCATGCCGCTTGCTGGCCGGACTCGGGCCGCGACGCAAGCCCGCTCAGCGGTCCGGCACCGGCGTGGCCGCGACGCCGACGTTCAGGAACCACGGCTCCCCCGCCGCGCGGCGGCGCGAGACCAGTTCCTCCTGCAGCTCGAACATGCCGGGAAAGGGATCGCGGCCGGCGATCGGCACATCGGCGAAGCGGATATAGGCCTGGGCGGTGCCGTAGGCGGGCCAGGCGGGGCCGCGCGCGCTGCGCGGCACGCCGGCGGCGGCGAAGCTTACCCAATAATCCATCATCGCCGCGGAAAGGGCCCGGTCGGTGTCGCTGTCCGGGCGTGGCCAAGTCGCGGGCAGCGACCAGCGCGGCCCGACCAGCCCGAAGACGTAGGGCAGTTCGGCGGCATGGAAGGCGCAGAGGTCGCGCGCGCGCGCCGCCGCGTCGCAATGGTCGAAAAGGTAGAGAAAGGACGGCAGCCCGGCCGCCGCCTGCCGGCGGACCAGCCGCTCCGCCGCCCAGCCGTAGACCGCGTCGCGCAACGTCGCGAGCATCGAGTCGCCGATGTCCGAGGCTGGGTAGAGGCGCAGGAAGGCGGGCGCGAGGGTGCGGTAGCGGGCGCGGATCGCCGCCTCATAGGCCGCGGCATCGGCGGGCGCGGGCGGCAGGAAGGCGCGCTGCGAGCGGATCTCGCCGCTGTTGAAGCCGGCGAGCAGGGGGACGCGCGCCTGGCGGCCGCCGTCCAGCGCGTCGACCACCTGCTCGGGCAGCGCCCAGCCGTCGACCGTTCCCTGCGGGACGAAGTCCGCGCGGGCGAGCGCGTGCGCGTCCAGCGCGCGGAGGGAGGCGGGATCGGCGGCGCCGAGGCGCGCGCCAAGCGCCGCGCCGGTCTCCTCCGCCGGCGGCAGGCCATGAGCAAGGCGCGACAGCGCGGGCACGGCGCGGATGTTCGCGCTCTGCACGATCGCCCGGTCGAACAGGCCCCGCGCCAACGGGCTGGCCAGCAAATAGGTGATGCTGAGCGCGCCCGCCGATTCGCCCATCACGGTGACGTTGCGCGGGTCGCCGCCGAAGGCCGCGACATTGGCGCGGACCCAGCGCAGCGCCGCCATCTGGTCGAGCAGGCCGTAATTGCCGGACACGCCGCGCGGGGATTCGGCGCTCAGGCCGGGATGGGCCAGCCAGCCGAGCGCGCCGAGCCGGTAGTTGATCGACACGAACACGACGCCGCGCCTGGCCAGCGCGCCGCCGTCGAACATCGCCTGGGCGCTGCCCCCGATGCGGAGCGAACCGCCATGGATCCAGACGATCACCGGCCGGTTCCGCGCGCCGGCGGGCGCCCAGACGTTGAGTGTCAGGCAATCCTCGCTCATCGCCGCCGGCTGGACGGCGTAGAGGCTGGCCGCGGGAAGCAAGGGCTGCATGCAGTTCGGCCCGAAGGCCCCGGCGTCCCGGATGCCGGCCCAGCGCGCGGCTGGCGCCGGCGGCCGCCAGCGCAGCGGCCCGACCGGCGGCCGGGCATAGGGAATGTTGCGGAAGATGTTCAGGCCGGCGTCGCTGACTCCGGCCAGGCGCCCCTCGGCCACCGTCGCCGCCGGCCGCGCCCGCGCCGCCGCCGCCGGCGAAGCGGCCAGAGCCAGCAGCAAGACGGCCGCGATCGCGCGCATGGTCCCGGTCCTCATACCCCCGCCAGGGATGATAGATTCACTCGCGCGTGAAGATCAATGCGCCGGATCGAGCCGAAGGCGGAAACCGTCCGGATGGTGGAAATCCGGCTCCCCGTCCGGATGCGCCAACGCCCACCAGGACAGGGCGCCGCCTTTCTCCTCGATGACGGCGGCGAGGCCGACCGGGCCGAGCACCGGCATGGCCAGTTCGGCATGCAGCTCGAACATCTCAAAGCCGATCCGCGTCTCGATCTTCGGCGCGGCGATGGCGGCGTTGCGCATCCCCTCGCGCGGCGCGTCGAAGCGATAGGCCGCCCATTGGGTGGAGGGCGAGAAATTGAGCTCCAGATAGCCGGGCGGATTGGCGAGGAAGAGCTCGAAGCAGGTATGCTGCCACAGATCGTCGGCGCGCTCGGGCGCGCGGGTGGGCGGCAGCCGGATCGCGCCGGCCGGGCCGGTGACGAGATAGCGCAAGGCGAGCAGCCGCGGCGCGGGCCGGCTCAGCTCCACCTCGACGGCGGTGACGGCGGTCCCAATTGAGGCGGGATGGCGGATCAGGCGCTGCATCCGGGCCCGATAGCGCGCCGCCCGGCCAGCGTCATCCCGTCATTCGGGCAGCATCTCGCCCGAGCCGCCGACGTCGGCCGGAAAGTCCCTGGGCTTGGGCAGGCCGTCCTTCATCCGGTGGCAGGTCGCGCCGTAATTGAGGTGGATGCTCGGCACGAAGGCGAGGTCCGGCAGCTTGCCGGCGGGAATGTCGACCAGCTCCAGGGTCGGATGCTCCACCAGGACATGGCCGCCGCAGACCAGGCAGAACAGGCGCTTGCTGAAGCCGGTCCGGCTATAGGCGCCGAGCCGGTCCCCGCCCCGGGTGACGCGCACCGCCTCCGCCGGCCAGAGCGTGAACCCGACCAGCGGCGCGCCCGACCAGGCGCGGCAGTCCGCGCAATGGCAATAGCCCATTTCCAGCGGCGCGCCCGCCGCCTCGAACGCGACCGCGCCGCAGAAGCAGCGGCCTTCGAGGATGCCGGTCATGCCGCCCGCCGGCGCGCGCGGCAGCCGGCGGCGAGACGCTCGAGCAGCTCGGCGGCCGGCGACTGGCGCATGTCGTCGGCGACCTGCATACCGAGCGTCCAGGCCGCCTCGGCATAGCGCGGATCGGCGAGCAGCTGCGCGATCGCCGCGCGGAAATCCGCCGCCGCCGCGTCCGCCGGAAGCGACAGGCCGGCGCCGCGCGCGGTGACCCGGACGGCATTGTCATGCTGGTCGCGGCCATGCGGCACGACGATCATCGGCTTCAAATGGGTAAGCGCGCGCGTCACCGTGCCGTGCCCGCCATGGGTGATCACCAGGGCCGCCTCGGGCATCACCTGGTCGTGCGGCGCGCTGTGAGCGAGCTCGCAATTGGCCGCCGGGCGCAATTCCTCCGGCGCGATCGTGTCGCCGAGCGTGACCAGCAGCCGGACGGGCAGGTCGGCGGCGCCGTCGATCACCGCCTGCAGCACGCCGACATGGTCCTGGAAGGTGGTGCTGAACGCGACGAGGATGAGCGGGCGGGCGTCGTCCGCGCTCCACGGCGACCGCCAGGGCGCGGCCCAGGGCGGATCGGCGAGCTGCGGCCCGATATAGTGGATGTGCGGCGGCAAAGTCGGCGGCGCGAAATCGAAGGCCGCGCTGGTCCCGACCAGCAGGGCCGCGGCCGCGTCGATCTGGTCGGCGAGCCGGGCGAGCGGGCGCAGGCCGAGCAGGCGCCGCGCCGCGTTCAGCATCGGCAGGCCGGTCGCGAACAGGGCCTCGTTGCCCGCCGCGACCGCGCGATGAACGGCCTCGTCCTCTGGCGTGCAGGCCGGGACGAGGCCCGGTCCGACCGGCGGTATGCCGGGCGTCCCGAACGGATTGATGTTGCAGGTCATGGCGACGCAGGGCTGGCCGATCGCCTCGCAGCCGGCGATCACGCCGAGCAGCATCTCGCTCGACACGACCAGGTCCGCCGGCGCGCGGCGCAGCTCGGCGATCACATCCTCGGCATAATCCAGCGCCGGGCCGGCCCAGACCCGCTCGAGCGCCAGCCTGAGCTGCGCCTGCGGCGTCGCCGCCTCCCAGTCGCGGAAGCTGTCGGTCTCGCGGCTGCGGTCGGGGCGGCTCGGCGCCCGGGTCCAGGGAATGAAGGCGCCGCCGCAGGCCTCGGCCTCGGGCCGGTTGCAGCGATCGCTCATCACCCGGACGCGATGGCCGCGCCCGGCCAGCTTCTCGGCGACGGTCAGCATGGGCATGACCGAGCCGCCACCTTCCCAGGTGGCGATGAGGAAGTTCGTCATCTCGTCCTACTCCTGACGCAACACACGCTTCCCCACGTGACGGCGAGCGGTAACCATGACGTCGCCCGGCGCAATGACGGCAAGACGGAGGCGTCGCCTGCCGCGACGAAAGCGACGGATGACCGCGCGCGAAATTGTGCTAAGCGCCGCCGGCCATGACGACCTACGCATCCGATCTCCTGCGCCTGCTCGACGAGCGCGGCTATATCCACCAGATCACCGATCCGGCGGGGCTCGACGCCCTCGCGGCCAGGCAGGTGGTGCCGGCCTATATCGGCTTCGACGCGACCGCGCCGTCGCTCCATGTCGGCTCGCTGGTGCAGATCATGCTGCTGCGCCGGCTCCAGCAGAGCGGGCACAAGCCGATCGTGCTGATGGGCGGCGGCACCTCGAAGATCGGCGATCCGAGCTTCAAGGACGAGGCGCGCAAGCTCATGACCAACGCGACGATCGACGCGAACATCGCCTCGATCAAGCGCGTGTTCGAGGCTTTCCTGACCTTCGGGGACGGCCCGACCGACGCGGTCATGGTGAATAATGCGGACTGGCTGGACGCGCTGGAATATATCCCCTTCCTGCGCCAGATCGGCCAGCATTTCTCGGTCAACCGGATGCTGAGCTTCGACTCGGTCAAGCTCCGGCTCGAGCGCGAGCAGTCGCTGAGCTTCCTCGAGTTCAACTACATGATCCTGCAAGCCTATGATTTCCGCGAGCTGGCGGTGCGCGCCGGCTGCCGGCTGCAGCTGGGCGGCTCCGACCAATGGGGCAATATCGTCAACGGCATCGAGCTGGCGCGGCGCATGGACGGGGTCGAGGTCTATGGCGTGACCACGCCGCTCATCACCACCGCCGACGGCGGCAAGATGGGCAAGACCGTGAACGGCGCGGTCTGGCTGAATGCCGACCAGCTGGGCCCGTACGATTATTGGCAGTTCTGGCGGAACACGCAGGACGCGGACGTGGGCAGGTTCCTGCGCCTGTTCACCGATCTGCCGCTGGACGAGATCGCGCGGCTGGAGGCGCTGGAGGGCGCCGGGATCAACGACGCCAAGAAGGCGCTCGCCGACGCGGCCACGAAGATGCTGCACGGCGCGGACGCCGCCGCCAGCGCGGCGGAGACGGCGCGCAGAACCTTCGAGGAAGGCGCCGGCGGCGAGGACCTGCCGACGCTCAAGGTCGCGGGCGAGATCGGCCTGGTCGACGCCCTGGTCGGCCTTGGCCTCGTCGCCTCGAAGAACGAGGCCCGGCGGCTGATCGGCCAGGGCGGCGCAAGGGTGAATGGCGAGGCCGTCACCGAGGACGGCCCGGTCGCGGTGTCGGGCGAGGTCCGCATCTCAGCGGGAAAGAAGAAGCACGGGCTGCTGGTCGGCTGACCGATCAGGGAAGTCGCGCAACAAGGCGCCGCAACCGCAGACCTAGCGCGCCTGCCCGCCCGCCAGCAGGCTCTGCTCGCCTTCGCGGATATCTCCCACCAGCCAGCGGTCGCCGCGATAATCCATGCGCAGCGTCACGACATGGTGCTCCCCCATGTTGAAGAAGGAGACGCGGGCCACCGCGCCGCCGGCATTCCGCTCGACCGACTGGATGGTGAAGCGGAAATTCTCGAAATCCTGGCAGCGGCAGAAGGGATCGTAGCCGAGCCCGTTGTCCGCGTCGCTCTGCCGCAGGATCGCGGTCTGCAGCTCCGGCGTGTAGACGTCGCGGCCCAGTTCCGGCGTCCGCCCGGCCGCATAGGCGCCGTAGATCCGGCCGATCAGGACACGGGCGCCCTCCAGATCCGGCTGCGGCGCCGCCGGCAGCGGGGCGACGTCCTCGAGCCGATTGTCGGCGGGCGGCGCCACCGCAAGGTTCGCCGTGCCCTTATTGCCGTCGCCGCCATTGCCGCAGCCGGCGACGAACAGGAGCGCGATGGCAGCCTTTCCAGCCTTCATGTATGTGCCCTCCGTTGGGCGAAAGCCTATGGCCTCGCCCGCGCCGCAGCAAGTCCGCGGCGCCTTGCCCGATCGCCAAGGTCCGATATGATCCGAGGCTGCTCGAACAGCGGAGGACATCATGCGGCCCGGTCCTGTCCGTCTCCTGTCCATCCTGGCGGCGGCCGGACTTGCGACCGCCGCGTTTGCAGTCGCCCAGCCGAGGGCGGCGCCCGATCAAAGGCGCCAGGTCTCCGGCTGGCTGGTCGAGGACATCGCGGAGCCCGGCGACGACGATCCCGACCGGCGCGTGGTGCGCATGACGCGGCAGGTCGGCGAGCAACGTCTCGTCTACGATTATGTCCTCTCCGGCGGCGGCTTTTCCGGGGAGGACGGCTATGAAGCGAGAAGTGGCGGCGGCTGCTTCCAGAGCCTGCCGCTCGCGCCGCTGCCGGGGTGGCGGCAGATGCGGAACGCCGCTCAGGCCCGCGCCGCGATCGCCAGGGAGCTCCCTGCCTTCGAGCGGGTGTGCGGCCTCGCGCCGGGAAGCGCGACCGTTCTGCTCGGCTCGTTCGAGGACGGCTTCGCGGTCCTCTCCGCGTGGCGGCAGCAGCGCCTCGCGGCCTATGACGCGATGGCGGCGGAGAACGGCCCCGTCCCCTACGAATCGAACCTCGGCAATTCCTACTGAGGGGTCGCCGTGGGTTCTCGTCAGCCGCCCCTGAGCAGCCCCACCGCCGCGTCGCGCTCCATCAGATAGAGCAGGATCCGCGCCGCCTGCCCGCGCGCGCTGTCCAGGCCGCCGTCCCGGTCGACGAGCAGGCGGGCGTCGTCCATCGCCATCGGGGCCAGGTCCTGGATCTGCTCCGGGGTGGCGAGGCGGAACTGGGCCTCGCCGGACTGGCGCGTGCCGAGGATCTCGCCGGCGCCGCGCAGCCGCAGATCCTCCTCGGCGATGCGAAAGCCGTCATTGGTCTCGCGCATCAAAGTGAGCCGCGCCCGCGCCGTCTCGCTCATCACATTGCCGCGCAGCAGCAGGCAGATGCTGTGCTGGTCGCCGCGCCCGACCCGGCCGCGCAGCTGGTGCAGCTGGGCGAGGCCGAAGCGGTCGGCATGTTCGATCACCATCAGCGTGGCATTGGGCACGTCGACGCCGACCTCGATCACCGTCGTCGCGACCAAGACCGCGATCCGCCCGGACGCGAAGGAGTCCATGACCGCGTCCTTCTCCGGCCCCTTCATCCGGCCGTGGACGACGCCGACCTTGTCGCCGAACCGGAGCTGGAGCAGCCGCGCCCGCTCCTCGGCGGCGGCGAGATCGCTGGCCTCGCTCTCCTCGACGAGCGGGCAGACCCAATAAGCCTGCCGCCCCTGCGCGATATGGCGGCCCAGCCCGTCCACCACCTCGGGCAGGCGCTCGTCGCTGATCACCCGGGTCTCGATCGGCTGGCGGCCCGGCGGCATCTCGTCGAGCCGGCTGACGTCCATCTCGCCATAATGGGTCAGGGTCAGCGTGCGCGGGATCGGCGTCGCGGTCATCACCAGCAGGTGCGGCGGCCGCTCCGCCTTCGCCGCGAGCATCATCCTTTGGGCGACGCCGAAGCGATGCTGCTCGTCCACCACCGCGAGGCCGAGCCTCTTGTAGGCGACATGCTGCTGGAAGATCGCATGGGTGCCGACGAGGATGTGGATGGAGCCATCGGCGAGGCCCATCAGGCAGGCTTCCCGCGCCCTGCCCTTCTCGCGCCCGGTCAGGATGGCGACGTTGATCGGCAGGCCGGCGAGCTGCCGGGAAAGCGTGTCGTAATGCTGGCGGGCGAGGATCTCGGTCGGCGCCAGCAGAGCCGCCTGCGCCCCCGCCTCGACCGCGTTCAGCATCGCCAGCAACGCGACCAGGGTCTTGCCCGAGCCGACATCGCCCTGGAGCAGGCGGAGCATCGGCACCTCCTGCTGCAAATCGCCCTCGATCTCGCGCACCGCCCGCTGCTGCGCGCCGGTCGGGCTATAGGGCAGCTGGAGCCGGTCGCGCAGGCCGCCGTCGCCGCGGAGCGGCAGGCCCTTGCGCCGCCGCGAGGAGGCGCGGACGAGGTTGAGCGCGAGCTGGTTGGCGAAGACCTCGTCATAGGCCAGCCGCTCGCGCGCCTTGGCGGCGGCGGGATCGCGATGCGCGGTCGCCAGCGCCTCGGCCCAGTCCGGCCAGTCCTGCTGCGCCTTCAGGCTCGGCTCGATCCACTCGCCCAGCTCCGGCCGCCGGCCGAGCGCCTGCCCGGCGAGATCGGAGAGACGGTGGTTGGTCAGCCCTTCGGACAAAGGATAGACCGGCTCGCGCTCCGGGATCGCGGCGGCCTCGGCGGGCGGCAGGACATGGTCCGGATGGACCATCTGCAGCTCCTGCCCGTAGCGATCGAGCCGGCCGGACACGATCCTGGTCTCGCCGAGCGGCAGCTGCTTCTTTCCCCAGCCCGGATTGTTGAAATAGGTCAGCGTGACATAGTCGCCGCCTTCGTCCTCGGCATAGATGCGCAAGGGGCCGCGCCCGCTCTGGCGATAGTCGCGCGGGGTGAGCGCGACGGTAATCACCCGCCCCACGTCCGCCACGTCGAGCCGGGCCACGCGCTTGCGGTCGATCCAGCTCGTCGGCACGTGGAAGAGGATGTCGACCACCCGGTCGAGCTTCAGCCGGTGCAGCGGCTTGGCGAGCGCCGGCCCGATGCCCTTCAGCACCTCCACTTCGGCGAACAGGGGATTGAGGACGTCCGGGCGCATGCCCGCACTTTCGCAGGGGGAGGAGCGCCGCGCAACAATCCTCCCCCCGCGGGCTCAGCGCCGCGCGAGATGGGCGATCTGCAGCTCGACCCGCTTCAGTTCGCGCAGCAGGCGGTTGCTCTCCATACGCGGGATCAGCGCCATTTTCAGCATCCCGGCGAAGATCAGCAGAAGCATGGCCGGTAGGCCCCAGCGCAACTGGGTCACCGGATCGGCCGCCGCGAAGAACCGCCACGCCGCCCAGACGCCGGCGATAAACATGACCGCCTGCCAGAACATCATCACCATGCTCATCCAGCCGGTCGGCCCGCGAAACACCCCGAAGGCCTGACTGAAGAAGCCTGGCTCATCGAGCGTGCGGAGCAATTCGCGCTCCTCGGCGTCCAGCGCCTCGTCGATCAGTTCATCCACGTCACGCATCATTCGTCTCCTCCAAGCGCGGCCCGCAATTTGCGGCGCGCGTGCATCAGGCGGGTCTTCACCGTGCCCGCCGGAACGTCGAGAGCGACCGCCACCTCGGCGACGCTCAATTCCTCGAAATGGAACAGGGCGATAGCCGCGCGCTGCTCCTCCGGAAGCGCACGGATCGCGGCGCGCAGCCGGTCATGGTCCCGTGTCGACTCTCCCCCCGCCGCTTCCGGCTCACCCGCCGCCGCCAGCTCCGCCGCGAGGTGCCGGCCGCGCACCGCCGCGCCGACGGACCTGGCGCAGCGTCGCGAGACGATCCGGTAGGCCCAGAGCGGAAAGGCCCGCTCGTCGCGCAGCCCCGACAGGCCACGGGCGATCTCGACCCAACCCTCCTGCACCGCGTCCCGCGCCGCCTCGGCATCGCCAAGCAGGCGCCAGGCATGGGCGAGCAGCTTGCGCTGCCAGCGCCGGGCCAGCGCGTCGAACGCCTTGCGGTCGCCGGTCCGGGCCGCGACCAGCAGATATTCGTCGACGACTCGCGAAACCCTGCCCGACACCCACCGCCCCTTGTCCGTTCACGCAGAGAGGTGGCCCGGAACAGGGAGCCGGTTCAATCGCGTCGTCGATTTTCGGCAAATGCATGGGGTGACGAACGGGAGGCGCGGCACTAAATGCCTCTCCGACCCACCAGCCGACTGGCCCTGAAAAGCCCGTCGGCCAATCGTGCATGGATGCAATGGACCGCGACGCCCGCCTCAAACGCCTGAGATTCCGCGCCTGGCACCGAGGGGTGCGCGAGGCGGACATGCTGGTGGGCGGCTATTTCGACCGCTGGCACGAACGCTGGTCCGACGCGGAGATGGCCTGGTTCGAGGCCCTGCTCGAGGAGCAGGACGTCGACATTCTCGCCTGGGCGATCGGAACCGCCGCCGTGCCCGCGCGCTGGCGGAGCGAGATGATGAACCGCCTCCAGGCTCTCGACTACATCAAGCATCCCTAGGCACATGAGCGACGATCTTCAGAAAATCCTGGCGGCGAAGAAGCCGATCACCCTGGCCGGGGTGCCGGGCGGGTTCATGCCCTGGCTGGCCGCCGATCTCGCGCGGGCGGCGAAGGGCCGCGCCGTGTTCGTCGCGCCGGACGAGGCGGCGATGCGGGCGCTGGCGGACAGCGCCGCCTATTTCGCGCCCGAGCTGGAGGTGCTGACCTTCCCGGCCTGGGACTGCCTGCCCTACGATCGCTCCTCGCCCTCGCTGCGCAGCACGTCGGAACGGCTGGCGACCCTGCATGCGCTGCAGCGCCAGACGGCGAAGCCGCAATTGCTGGTCACCACGGTCAACGCCGCGACGCAGCGCACGCTGACCCCCTTCCGCATCCGCCAGCTCGTGGCGCGGCTGGCGCCGGGCGAGCGGATCGATCTCGAGCGGCTGGCCGCCCTGTTGCAGGCCAACGGCTATGGCCGCACCGAAACGGTGCGCGATCCCGGCGAGTTCGCGGTGCGCGGCGGCCTCGTCGATCTCTTCCCCGCCGGCGAGGAGCAGGCGCTGCGCCTCGATTTCTTCGGCGACGAGATCGAGAGCGTCCGCCGCTTCGATCCCGCCACCCAGCGCACGGTCGACCGGATCGAGGGCTTCACCCTCCTGCCCGCCTCCGAGACCCTGCTCGACGAGGCCAGCGTCAAGCGCTTCCGCGCCGCCTATCGCGAATTGTTCGGCGCCACCGCGACCGGCGACCCGCTCTACCAAGCGGTGTCGGACGGCCGCCGCATCGCCGGCGTCGATCACTGGCTGCCCTTGTTCGAGGAAAGGCTCTCGACCCTGTTCGACCATCTCGGCGACGAGGACGTGATCGTCCGCGACCCCGGCGATGCGGGCGCGGTCGAGGCGCGGTTCGAGGCGATCGCCGATTATCACCAGAATCGCCAGCGCGCGCAGACCAGCGACCCCGGCTCCTACCGCCCGCTCGCGCCCGAGACGCTCTATCTCTCCCGGGAGGAATGGGACGGGCTGGCCGCGGACCGCCCGCTCCACCAGGTCACCCCCTTTCACGAACCGGAAAGCGCGTCCGTCATCGATCTCGGCATGGACGCCGCGCGGGACTTCGCGCCGGAGCGGGCGCAGAACGTCAACGTCTACGAGGCGGTGGTCGAGCATGTCACGGCGCTCCGCCGCGCGAAAAAGAAGGTCGTCCTCGCCTCCTATTCGGGCGGCTCGCGCGAGCGGCTGAAGGGCCTGCTTCACGATCACGGCCTAAGCAAGACCGTCGAGGCCGGCTCCTGGCAGGAAGCGCTCGGCGCGCAGGGCGTGGCCCTGGCCGTCATCCAGCTCGACCACGGCTTTTCCGGCCGCGACATCGCGGTGCTCACCGAGCAGGACATGCTCGGCGACCGGCTCGTCCGCCGCCGCAAGAAGCGCAAGGGCGCCGACGCCTTCCTCTCCGAGCTCGCCACCCTCTCCCCCGGCGATCTCGTCGTCCATGCCGATCACGGCATCGGCCGCTACGAGGGGCTGACCCAGATCCCGGTGCAGAAGGCGCCGCACGATTGCGTCGCGCTCGAATATGCGGGCGGCGACAAGCTCTACGTCCCGGTCGAGAATATCGACATCCTCTCCCGCTACGGCGCGGAGAGCGAGGGCGTGGCGCTGGACCGGCTTGGCGGCGAGGCCTGGCAGCGGCGCAAGAGCCGGATGAAGGAGCGGATCCGCGAGATCGCCGGCGACCTCATCCGCATCGCCGCCGAGCGCGCGCTCCGCCCCGGCGCGGTGGCCGAGCCCGACACCGGCTATGCCGCCTTCGCCGACCGCTTCCCCTATGAGGAGACCGAGGACCAGGACCGCGCCATCGACGACGTGATCGCCGATCTCGCGGCGGGCAAGCCGATGGACCGGCTGGTCTGCGGCGACGTCGGCTTCGGCAAGACCGAGGTGGCGCTGCGGGCGGCCTTCATCGCCGCCATGGCCGGGCAGCAGGTCGCGCTGGTCGCGCCGACCACCCTCCTCGCCCGCCAGCATTTCCAGAATTTCAGGGAGCGCTTCCAGGGCTTCCCGATCGAGCTCGGCCGCCTCTCCCGCCTGGTCCCCGCCGCCGAGGCGAAGGCGACCAAGGAGGGCCTGAAGGCCGGCAAGGTCGACATCGTGATCGGCACCCATGCGGTCCTCTCCAAGACCGTCGAGTTCAAGCAGCTCGGCCTGGTCATCGTCGACGAGGAGCAGCGCTTCGGCGTGGCCCACAAGGAGCGCCTCAAGACCCTGCGCACCGACGTCCACGTCCTGACCCTGACCGCCACGCCCATCCCGCGCACGCTGCAGATGGCGATGTCGGGCCTGCGCGAGCTCTCCGTCATCCAGACCCCGCCCGTCGACCGGCTCGCCGTGCGCACCTATGTCATGCCCTGGGACCCGGTCGTGGTCCGCGAGGCGTTGCTCCGCGAACATTATCGCGGCGGGCAGAGCTTCTTCGTGGTGCCGCGCATCGCCGATCTGCCCGACATCGAGGAGTTCCTGCGCAACGAGGTGCCCGAGGTCCGCTACGTGGTCGCCCACGGCCAGATGGCGCCGACCGAGGTCGAGGAGCGCATGTCCGCCTTCTACGACCGGAAATATGAGGTGCTGGTCTCGACCACGATCGTCGAGAGCGGCCTCGACATCCCCTCGGCCAACACGCTCATCATCCACCGCGCCGACCGTTTCGGCCTCGCCCAGCTCTACCAGCTGCGCGGCCGCGTCGGGCGGGCGAAGACCCGCGCCTACGCCTATTTCACCACGCCGGCGAACCGGCTGCTGACCGAGACTGCGGAGAAGCGCCTGCAGGTGCTGGCCGGCCTCGACAGCCTCGGCGCCGGCTTCCAGCTCGCCACCCACGATCTCGACATTCGCGGCGCCGGCAACCTGCTCGGCGACGAGCAATCCGGCCATATCAAGGAGGTCGGCTTCGAACTCTACCAGTCTATGCTCGAGGAGGCGATCCTCGAGGCCAAGGCGGGCGGGCTGGAGAAGCGCGCCGAGCAATTCTCGCCGCAGATCACGGTCGACGCGCCGATCCTCATCCCCGACGCCTATGTCCCCGATCTTGACCTCAGGATGGGCCTCTACCGGCGCATGAACGAGTTCGAGACGGCGGAGGAGATCGATCCGTTCGCGGCCGAGCTGATCGACCGCTTCGGCACGCTTCCGCCCGAGACCGCGAACCTGCTCAAGGTCATCGAGATCAAGCTGAACGCCCGCAAGGCGATGGTCGCCAAGCTCGACGTCGGCCCGAAGGGCGCCCTGGTCACCTTCCACAACGACCAGTTCCCGGATCTGCCCGGCCTGCTGGCCTATGTGGAGCGCCTGAAGGGCACGGCGAAATTGCGGCCCGACAGCAAGCTGGTCATCACTCGCGCCTGGCCGGACGCGGAGGGGCGGCTCAACGGCGCGCTGCAATTGTCCAAGGGCCTGGCGCGGATCCTGGGCTAGAATCGAATGCGCCAGGTTTGAATCCCACAACCGTTCGGGCTGAGCTTGTCGAAGCCCTCTCCTCCCTTTCGGTTATAAGAAGGAAGGCCCTTCGACAGGCTCAGGGCGAACGGAGAGTGGTCCAACCCCACTTGATCACATTCTAGAAGAGGAAGTCGCCCGCCAGGATCGCGGGCGACGCGACCAGGATGGCGAGGTCGGCCCGGCCGTCGCCGTCCGTATCGCCCTGGATCATCGTCTTGCCGCCGAGCGCCTCGGCGCGGAGCTGGCCGGCCTGCCCCGAAAAGGCTGCGGCGCCGATCCAGGCGAAGGCGTCGTCCGCCCCGGTCCCGCGCACCGCGTCGATCGCGGAGAGATCGATCCGGTCGCTGCCCGAGAGGAAATCGGCGATCGTGTCGGGCAGCAGCTTCTTGCCGTCCGCGCGCAGCCAGCCGGTCTGGGCGTCCCGTTCGGTGAAGGTGAAGACGTCGCCGCCGCCGCCCCCGCTCAGCCGGTTCTGCCCGGCATTGGCGACCAGCACGTCGTCGCCCGCGCCGCCCACCGCATTCTCGATCCGGGCGCCGAAGGCGATCGAGATGTTGCCGGTCAGCTGGCCGGCGTCGCTGAACGCGCCCTCGTGCAGGTCGATCCGCGACGGCGTCGCATAGCCGGACAGGTCGAGCGTGTCGGCGCCGCCCGCGTCCCAGATGGTGAACACCGCATGGGGATGGAGCGCGAGATCGAACACCGCGCGATCCGCCGTCGCGTTGAAGCCGTAGGCCGTATTGCCCGTCCGCGTCGCCAGGTTCGCGCCGTAGAGATGCTGGAGCGAGGCGACGTCGTAGAGCAAAGGCGTCGAGGCCCACATCGTGACGCCGTTCGCCTGGTGGTCCGCGCCGGTCACCGCCGCCGTCCAGTAGGACATGACGGTGTACTGGTTGCTGTCCTGCTGGAAGAGCGCCTGGCTCTCATAGTCCGCGCTGTCGCCATTATAGGTGCCGGGATGGTCCAGCCCCAGCGTGTGGAGCAATTCGTGCATCAGCTTGCGCGGATTGGACTCGCCCGCGCCCCAGCCGCCCTGCTGGTTGGCGCGGTAGAGGTTCACCGCCGAATTGTTGGCGTAAATCTCGCCATAAGGCAGGACCTCGCTGGCCGAGACATAATCCTTGGCGATGCCCCAATAGGGCACGTTGATGTGATTGACGTTGTAGAAGCCGATGCGGTTGTTGGTCTCGCTGCCGGTCAGGCCGTTGTCCGGCACCTCGACGAAGCTCAGATTGGCGACGTCGGCGATCAGCTGCATGTGCCGCGCCAGCGCCTCTCGCTGCGGGGTGCTGAACGCGCTGAAATTGGGGCTCGGCCCCAGATAGCTGTAGGCCTGGGTCAGGAAGGTGTAGGCGATCGGGCCCTGATTGTCCCAGCTTGCGCCCCAGTTGGTGAGCTGGGCGACGATCTGTTCCTTGGTCCAGACAGGCTTCATCGCCACTCCTCCCGAGAGTGCGTGCAGCCCGCCGGCAGCATCGGCCCGTGGCGCGGGAAAAGCAATCGCCTGGACCAGGAGAATATTTCTCTTTTTGCAACAACGATATAGACGTCGAGATTGACGGCAAACCTCATCTTCGAAATCATGCGGCTGATCTGGATCAGCAAATGCGTGGGGAAATGATGAGGATTCGGCCTTGGTGGATCGGCGCGGCCCTGGCGCTGGCGGGGTGCGGCGGTGGCGGCGGCAATGCGTCCGCGAACGCGGCGGGCAACAACGCCGGCGCGGCGGAGGCGAATGCGGCGGCGCCGGCCGCCGCGAACGCCGCCGGCCCCGCCCCGTCCGAGGAGGCGGCGATCATGGCCGCCGCGGGCTTCACCCGCCGGGGCGAGGAATGGCGCAATCCCGGCTGCAGCGACGCCTCTGGCGAGGTCGCCGAGATGCGCGACCTGAACGGCGACGGCCGCCGCGAGGCCCTGGTCCAGACCGACGGGGACCAATGCTACGGCCACAACCAGCGCCAATTGCTGATCTTCACCCAGGCCGGGACCGGCGGCTGGCGGCAGCTCGCCGAATTCCAGCATCGCTTCCTCGGCTATGAATTCCGACCCCGGCCGGGCCTCGCCTGGCCGGACGTGGAGGTGTTCGACGCCATGCTGGCCTCGGGCGACGAGCCCCTGGGCTGCGTCCCCTTCTATCGCTGGAACGGCCGCGACTATGTCGATGGCGGCACCTCAAACAATGGCCGCATCTGCACGCTCGCCGCCGGCGCGCCCAGTGCTGCGGGCGACGCGCCGGCGGCGGCGACCCGGCCGGTGCCGCCGCTGAACGTCGCCGCCGGCTATTATGTCGGCGAGGGAACCCCCTGCTCCGCGCCGATCGAGGCGATCTTCTACGACGGCCGCAGGCTCGCCTATATGGTCGGCGAAACGAGCGGCGCCGAGACGGTGCGGCCGATCGGCCCGGTGCGGCGGCGCGGCGCGTTCTTCGTGTTCGCGGACCACGACATGGCGATCCGTGTGCTCGGCCCGAACCGCATCCAGGCGGAGATCCAGGACACGGGCCCGCCGATGCGGCTCTGCCCGGCGGCGCAAATGCCCGCCGCGATGCGCGTTCGTTAACCGTCGGGCGGTCTCCCAACCTTTCCGCGGGATGAACCGTTCAGCCGGCGGGGTGCGCCGAGCAACCCATGGCTATTTCCTTCAGCCGTCCCCTGTAGGTTGGGCTCAACCGATCCGGGGGGATTCCTGTCGATGTCATCGTTCGTTCCGCGCTTCGTCGTTCGCGCCCTGCTGGCCCTGGGCCTGGCGACCGCCGTCGCGGCGCCCGCCGCCGCCGCTGTGCTGCAGTGCGTGCCTTATGCGCGGGCCCAGTCCGGGATCGAGATCCGCGGCAATGCCGGCACCTGGTGGGCGCAGGCCGAGGGCCGCTACAATCGCGGCAACGAGCCGCGGCTCGGCGCGGTGATGGTGCTGCAGCCCTCGCGCGCCATGCCGATCGGCCATGTCGCCGTCGTCGCCGAGATCGTCGACGAGCGGACCATCTATCTGAACCACGCCAATTGGTCCGGCCCCGGCCGCATCGAGCGCCGCGCCCTCGCCGTGGACGTCTCGGAGAATGGCGACTGGAGCAATGTCCGCGTCTGGTACGCGCCGCAGGGCTCGCTCGGCATCCGCACCAACCCGGTCTTCGGCTTCATCTACAACGAGACCCCGGATGCGGCGCCCGCCGTCACGCCGAGGCTCACCATCGCCGCCGCCGCCACGGCCGCGATCACCTCGGTCGGCGCGCTTCGCTGAACCCGGCTTATTGTTGGATACAAATAGGATTTCGCCTGTCAGGCTCGTTCGCGACTAGCTCCGGCGCGTCGCGGGCTCTTTGAACGTTCGGCCGCTTCGCTCCGCCTGACCGCGCCTCCATTCGTCGCACCTCCGCGCGCACGTACCGGGACCTTTGTCACCTTATCGCCCGGAATGCGGCGTGAATTACGCCTGATTGCTGCCTGATCGCCGGGCCGCGACCAGCGCCGTCAGCGCCGCCGTCGCCACCGGCGGCGCGCAGAGGAAGCCCTGGTAGAGCGTGCAGCCCTCCTGGGCGAGCAGGCTGAGCTGCTCCTCCGTCTCCACGCCCTCCGCGACCACGTCGAGGCCCAGCGACCGCGCCATGTCGATCACGCTGCGCACCACGATCCGGTCCCGCGTCGAGCCGGCAATGTCCTGGCTGATCCGCTTGTCGAGCTTCAGATAATCGAGCGGCAGCGCCTTCAGATAGGCGAGGTTCGAATAGCCGGTGCCGAAATCGTCGATGGCGACGCGAAGCCCGCCCGCGCGCAGCGCCGCGAGCAGGTCGGCGGCGGCGGCGAGATCGTCGATCAGGCCGCCCTCGGTGACCTCGACTGTGAGCCGGCCGGGATCGAAGCCGCTCTCCGCCACCAGCTTCAGGAAGCTCGCCGCGAAGCCGGGGCGGAGCATGTCGGCGGCGGTGATGTTGACCGAAAGGCGCAGGTCCCGGAGCGGCTCCGGCCAGGCGGCGGCCTCCTCGATCGCCTTGCGCTGCACATGGTCGGAGAGCTGGACCAGATAGTCCGAGCCCTCGGCCACGGCGAACAGGGTGCCCGCGCCGAGCTCGCCATAATGGGGATGCATCCAGCGGGCGAGCGCCTCGACGCCGGTGATCTCGCCGGTCGTGACCGAGACCTGCGGCTGGTAGCGCAATTCGATCTCGTCCTGGTCGAGCGCGCGCCTGAGATCCACCTCCAGCCGGTCGCCGCGCTCGGTGGCGCTCTCCGCGCCCTCCTCCAGCACCCGCACCGGCGCGCTGTCCACCTCGCGCGCCTCGGCCAGGGCGGCGCTGGCGCGGCGCAGCAAAGCGGCGGGATCGTCCCCCGCCTGGGCCGCGGCGACGCCGGCCTTGGCGCCCAGGGCGATGACATGGTCGCCCGACGCGAAAGGCCGGCCGATCGCCTCGACCAGCTCGCCGGCGAGGAAGCTGCCCTCGTCCAGGCTGGCGGGCGCGCCGAGCAGGACGGCGAATTCCGCGCCGGCCATGCGCGCGACCAGCCGGCGGCGCCCGTCCGCCTCGACATGGCGCTCGATCCGCCGGGCGGCGGCCTGGAGCACGGCGTCGCCCGTGGTGCGCCCGAAGGCGGCGTTGATCGCGTCGTAGCGGTTCACCGAGAGCAGGAGGGCGACCGGCCCCTCCCCGGCCTGCAATTGCTCGGCGAGCCAGGCCCGCGCCGCCCGGCCGTCGCGCAGGCCGGTCAGCGGATCGCGCCCCGCGGGCAGCCGCTCCGCCGGGGCGATGGTCTCGGCGCGGCCGACGATGCCGCCCCCGCCGCGCACCTGCATATGATGGGCGATCCGCCCCTCGCCCGCCTCGCCGCGATGGGCGAAGGCGGTGGCCTGGCCGGTCTCGAGCAGCCGGTCGACGGCATTGCGGGCGGCGCGGCGGCCGTCCGGGTCGAGCTTGCGGAACAGCTCCATCAGGCTGATCCGCCGCCCGTCATCCTCGCCGAGCCCGGCCTGGCGGGCCAGAGCGGGGCTGAGCTCGACGCTGCGCGAGCCCGGCTGCCACTGCCAGGACGCGCCCTCCCCCTCGTCGCGGCGGCGCGCATCGCCGCCGGCCCGCTCTGCATGGCGGCGGGCGAACAGCAAAGCGTGGAGCAATTGCGGCTCGCTGAACGGGCTGACCAGAAAATGGGTCGCGCCATGCTGGTGGAAGGCGTCGAGCGCCTTGCCGTCCTTGCGCGAGACGAGCACGAGCAGGGCCGCCGCATTGGCCTCGACCGCGTCGGCGATGGCGCGCACCGCCTCCAGCCCCTCGTCCAGCGCGCCGCGCGCGTCGACCAGGGCCACGGAGGCGCCCGAGGCGACGAAGCGCGCCTCCGCATTGGCGCCGCGACGCGCCGCGATCGGCTGCCAGCCCGCGCCCTCGGCGAGCCGGGTCAGCTCGTCGCGGTGGCGGAAGGACAGGATGAAAAGCGGCGCCCCCATGCGCGCGGTCTAACGCGGCCCGCCCGTCGCGCCAATCGCCCCTCGGAACGGACTTCCCGCCTTGGCACATTGACGGCGGCGCATCCGGCCCCCTAGCGTGCGGCCATGTCGGCTCCCGAACGCAAGATGGCCCTGTACGCCTCCAACGCGCCCGCGGCGCAGGAGGCGGAGAAGTATCTGCGCGAGCGCTATGCGTTCGTGCCCGTCGAGGAGGCCGACCTGATTGTCGCCCTGGGCGGCGACGGCTATCTGCTGCACATCCTGCGCGAGCGGCTCAATCTCGGCCAGGTCTGCCCGGTCTTCGGCATGAATCGCGGCACGGTCGGCTTCCTGATGAACGAGTTCCGGCTCGACGGTCTCATGGAGCGGATCGCGCGGGCGAAGAGCTTCACGGTGAAGCCGCTGGAGATGAAGGCGATCACCGACGATGGCGAGACGATCAGCCATCATGCGATCAACGAGGTCTCCCTGCTCCGCGAGACGCGCGAGACGGCGCGGATCGAGATCGCCCTGAACGGCCGGGTGGTGATGCCGGAACTGGTCTGCGACGGCGTGCTGGTGGCGACGCCGGCGGGGTCCACCGCCTATAATCTGTCCGCCGCCGGCCCGATCCTGCCGCTCAACTCCAAATTGCTCGCACTCACCCCGATCAGCCCCTTCCGCCCGCGGCGCTGGCGCGGGGCGCTGATCCCCGACGATCTCAAAATCTCCTTCCGGGTGCTCGATCCGGAGAAGCGGCCGGTCTCGGCGGTGGCCGACCAGATCGAGGTGCGCGACGTCGCCACGGTGGAAGTCTGCGTCGATCCGACCGACGTGCTGACCCTGCTGTTCGACCCGGAACATGCGCTGGACGAGCGGATCACCATGGAGCAGTTCGCGGTCTGAAAATCGGGGGCGACGCAACGGGTTGCGCAATGCGAAAATCCCGTGCTAGAGGCGCGCCCTCACCGTGTTCCCCGGTAGCTCAGCGGTAGAGCATCCGACTGTTAATCGGACGGCCGATGGTTCGAATCCGTCCCGGGGAGCCACTTTCTTCCAGTTTCGAGAGCCACCCCCTTCCGGGGGCCGCGTCGCCTCGGCGGCGCGTCAGAAATCGTCGCGGACGTCCGGCAGGTTGTCGACCTCGGACAGCGCGTCGCCTTCGGTCTCCTCCGCCTGCGCCTGGACGGGCACGTCGACGACGACCGCCTTGGGCGGCAGCGTGGTCCGCGCCGGTGTCGGCGCGGGCACCGGGGCAGGCACGGCCGCGGCCGCGGGCGCCGGCGCGCCTGCTTCGGCATGCGCGGTGGGCGGACCCTTGAGCAGGACGAGGCCGCCGACCGTCAGGATGGTCAGCAGCGAGGCGGCGATGGCGCCGAAGGCGAGCCGGGTCGTCCGGTTCGCGCGCCGCTGCCGTTTCGGCACCGCCCAGCCGGCGGCGACCGAGGTGACGGCGGGCGCGGCGGCCGGAGCCGGCGTCGGTACAGGCAACACGATCGGCGCGGCCGCCACGGGCGCGGCGGCCGGCGATTCGGCTGCGGCTGGCGCCGGGCCGCAGAGCGCGACGAGGCTCGCCTTCGCCTTGCGCCAGCCGGCATGGTCCGCCTCGCCGGTCCAGTCGCCGATCGCGGCATATTGGATCTGGTTGAACGGCAAGGGCGGCGCGCAATCGTCGATCGCGGTCTGGATCAATTTCTTCTGGTTGCGGGCCAGATCGGCCTCCGCGCGCACCCATTCGGACGCCGCCGATTCGACGGACCAGACGACGAGCGTCGCCTTCGCCTCGCCGATCTTCTCGGTGATGACGTCGCCATAGGTCAGATGGGCGGGCAGCTCCTCGTCCCACCAGACGACATAGCCGAGCGCGCCGATCGCCTCCGCGATGCGGCGCACCATGTCCCGGTTGGCGCGGGAATAGGAGATGAAGACGTCGACCATCTCCACCCCCTTAACCGGAATATTTTAACCGAACGTCACCTTTGCCGGCGGCCGCCGAGACCGAGCCGGCGGCATTGCGGCGTGCCGGCGCCGGCGCCCTTGCAGAATTCGTACATCACGCCGGCATTCTCCTGGTTGATCCGCGGATCGGGCCGCGGGCGGCGGTCTTCCGGCCGCGGCCGCGGGCGCGGCTGCTGCTGGCCCGGCGGCTGTGGCTGCGGAGGCTGCTGCTGGCCCGGCCCGGTCGGCACGGGCACGGGCACGGGCGTTGGCACGGGCGCGACCTGATTGCCCGGCGCCGGCGCGGCCTCGTTGCCGGGCTCGGGCGTCAGCGGCGGCACGCCCACCGGCTCGCGCAGCCGGATGCGGGCGCGTTCGACATAGCCGGTCAGGCCGCCGGCGATGCGCACGCGCCACCAGATGCCGTCCTGCTGATAGGTGTTGAACGTCTCGCCGGCGTTGATCCGGGCGACGATCGGCTGGTCCGCGGCCGGGCCGGCGCGGACATTGGCGAACTCGTCGTCGCCCTGCAGCACCGCCTCGCGGGTGAACTGCTCGTCGGCGGAGACGGCGCTGTTCTCCGCCGCGCTGTTCGACTCGTTGCCGCCGGGTCCCGAGGCGCCGCCGCCCCGGTTGAGGAAGGCCATGACGCCGACGCCGGCGATCACCAGCACGGAGAGCACGATCAGGATGATCAGCAGCTTGTTGCCCCCGCCCGAGCGGCGCGGCGGCTGCGTCGGCGTGGGCGGCGGAGGTGGCGGCGGCGGGGCCGGCACGGGCTGCGGGGGCGGCGGCGGAAGCGGCGCGGGCTCCGGCGGCGCCACCGGCACCGGCGGCGGAGGCAGCGGTGGGGCGGGTTCGGGCGGCAAGGGCGGCGGCGGCACCGCCGCGGCGGTCGCGAGCGGCGCGGCGGGCGGGACGGTCGGCGCCGGGGCTGCCGGCGCGGTGCCGGCGAGCGCGGTGAGACTCTCGCGCACCTTCGCCCAGCCCGGATGGTCCGCTTCGCCAGTCCAGTCGGCGAGCGAGACATAATGAAGCTGGTTGAACGGCAAGGGCGGCTCGGCCGCGTCGATCGTCGTCTGGATCAGCTTCTTCTGGTTGCGGGCCATGTCGGCCTCGGCGCGCACCCATTCGGACGCGGCGGCATTGGCTGACCAGACCACGATCGCCGCCTTGGCGCCGCCGACCTTCTGCGAGATCACGTCGCCATAAGCGAGGTGCGGCGGCAGCTGATCGTCCCACCAGACATCATAGCCAAGGGCCTTCACGGCCTCGGCCAGGCGGCGCACGACCTCCTGATTGTCGCGCGAATAGGAAATGAAGACGTCGCTCACCCGGTTTCCCCTTTGCGACCGAGCGTAGCAAAAGCAGGCGGCGGGGAAAACCCGAGGCGGCGCCGGCCCGTCGCAACGCTCCCGAGCGCGCTATTACGCCTTTGAAACGAGATATTTGGCTGGAACTCCGGCCGGCATCGGCGGTTGCCCGGACAAGCAATTTCGCAAGGAGACGAACATGGCCACACGCACCCGTTCGCGCGCCGCTGAGCGCGCTCCGTCCGACGAAACCCGCACCGCCGCCTCCGGCTGGGGCAGCCAGGCGGGCACCCTCGCGCTCGCCGCCGTCGCCGGTGCGGCAGTCGGCCTCGCCGCCACGTTCGGCCGCAAGTTCGTCGTCCAGACCATCGCCGCGCAGGCAGGCGACTGGGACGAGGTGCTGAAGCAGGAGCACCAGCTGGTGCTGGCGCTGTTCGACCAGATCGAGGCGACGACCGACAAGCAGGTCCATGCCCGCATGCACCTGCTCGGCAAGATCAAGAACGCGCTCGCCAAACATGCGCTGGAGGAGGAGAATGCGGTCTATCCGGCGCTGCGCGAGTCCAACAATGCGCATGATGCCGACGCGCTCAACGGCGAGCACGGCTATGTGAAGACCTTCCTCTACGAGCTGGAGAACATGCCCGCGGCCAGCCCCGACTGGCTCGCCAGGGTCCGCACCTTCCGGGCGATGCTCGAGGAGCATATCCGGATGGAGGAGGACGAGGTCTTCCCCGCCCTCAAGGCCGCGATGGACGAGGCCGGCAACGCGAAGCTCAGCGCCGCGATGCTGAAGGAAGGGCTCAAGCTCGCCTGAGCGAGCCGGGGACAGTTACGAATAACTGTCCCCGCGCTTACGCCGCCGCGCCGTGGCAGTGCTTGTACTTGCGGCCCGAGCCGCAAGGGCACGGCGCGTTGCGGCTGGCGGGCGCGACGACCTCGCCGTCCGGCGCCGGATAATCCGGCTGCGGCGCCTGCAGCGGCGGCAGGCGCGACAGGATCGCGCCGGTGCCCGCATCGATGTCGGCGGTGTCGTCGTCGCCGGTGAACGGATCGATATGGGTGGTGAGGAAGGAGGGCAGCACGGGCAACTGCTGCTCCTGCGGCGCGACCTGGGCGCGGGCGAGGATGCCGGTGACGTCCTCGCGGATCACCGCGAGCATGCGCTCGAACATCGCGAACGCCTCGTGCTTATATTCGTCGATCGGCTTCTTCTGGGCGTAGGCGCGCAGGTGGACCACCTGGCGCAGCGCGTCGAGCATCGAGAGATGCTCCTTCCAGTGATGGTCGAGGCTCTGCAGCAGGATCTGCTTCTCGAAATAGATCCAATCCTCCGGATTGACCTTGGCGACCTCGGCCACCTTCTCGTCGATCTGCGCGTCAACGAGCGCCTGCAGGCGCTCGACGAACATCTCCGGCTCGACCTCTTCCTCCTTCACCCAATCCTCGTAAGGCGGCTGCAGGCCGAAGACGCGGTCGGTGCGGTCCTTGAGCCGCTCGATGTCCCACTGCTCGGGATAACTATTGGGCGGAATCGCCTCGCCGACCAAGGCGTTCACCGTCTCCGCGCGCATGTCGGTGACGACCTCGCCGACCGTCGCGGCGTCCATGATGTCGGCGCGCTGCTCGTAGATCACCTTGCGCTGGTCATTCATGACGTCGTCATATTCGACGACCTGCTTGCGGATGTCGTAATTGCGCGCCTCGACCTTCTTCTGCGCGGTCTCGATCGCCTTGGAGATCCAGGGCGAGATGATCGCCTCGCCATCCTCTAGATTCTTGTTGAGCAGGCGAGCGAACATGGTCTGCGAGCCGAAAATGCGCAGCAGGTCGTCGTCGAGCGACAGGTAGAAGCGCGACAGGCCGGGATCGCCCTGGCGGCCGGCGCGGCCGCGCAGCTGGTTGTCGATGCGCCGGCTCTCGTGCCGCTCGGTGCCGAGCACGAACAGGCCGCCCGCCTCCTTCACCTTCTCCTTTTCCTCGGCGACCTCCTGCTTGATCTTCTCGATCGCGGCGTCGCGCTTCGGCCCCGGCTCCATCGTCTTGAGCTCGTCCTCGATGCGGAATTCGACATTGCCGCCGAGCTGGATGTCGGTGCCGCGGCCGGCCATGTTGGTGGCGATGGTGACCGCCTTCAGGCGGCCCGCCTGCGCCACGATATGCGCCTCGCTCTCGTGGAAGCGCGCGTTCAGCACCTCGTGCTTCACCTTCGCCTTCTTGAGATAGTCGGACAGCATTTCCGACTTCTCGATCGAGACGGTGCCGACCAGGATCGGCTGACCGGTCTCCTGCTTCTCCTTGATCGCCTTGACGATGGCGGCGAACTTGTCGCCCATATTCTTGTAGAATTCGTCCTCGTCGTCCTTCCTGCGCACCGGCAGGTTGGTCGGGATGGAGACGACGTTGATCTTGTAGATGTCGTAGAACTCCGCCGCCTCGGTCGCGGCGGTGCCGGTCATGCCGCCGATCTTCGGATACATGCGGAAATAATTTTGGAAGGTGATCGAGGCGAGGGTCTGGTTCTCGGGCTCGATCTCGACGCCCTCCTTGGCCTCCACGGCTTGGTGCAGGCCCTCGGACCAGCGCCGGCCGTCCATCATGCGCCCGGTGAACGGATCGATGATGATGACCTTGTCGTCCTTCACGATATAATCGATGTCGCGCTTGTAGGCGATGTTGGCGCGCAGCGCCTGGTTCAGGTGGTGGACCACCTGCGTGTTCTCGTAATCGTAGAGGTTGGAGCCGATCAGCAGTCCCAGCTCCTCGAGCAGCCGCTCCATCCGTTCGGTGCCGTCCTCGGTCAGCAGGACGCGCTTGTCCTTCTCGTCATACTCGTAATCGTCCGACGGAATCTCCTTCACGATCCGGTCGAGCGACAGATAGAGTTCGGATTTGTCCTCGGTCGGGCCGGAGATGATCAGCGGGGTACGGGCCTCGTCGATGAGGATGGAGTCGACCTCGTCGACAATGGCGAAATTAAAGGGGCGCTGCACCATCTGCACGCGCTCGTACTTCATGTTGTCGCGCAGATAGTCGAAGCCGAGTTCGTTGTTGGTCGCGTAGGTGATGTCGCAGAAATAGGCGGCACGGCGCTCGTGATCGGGCAGGTTCGGGACGATCACGCCGACGGTGAGGCCGAGGAAGCGGTAGATCTGGCCCATCCATTCGGCGTCGCGCTTGGCGAGATAGTCGTTAACGGTGACGACGTGGACGCCCCTGCCCTCCAGCGCGTTCAGATAGACGGCGAGCGTCGCGACCAGGGTCTTGCCCTCGCCGGTGCGCATCTCGGCGATCTCGCCGCGGTGGAGGACGATGCCGCCGATCAGCTGCACGTCATAATGGCGCTGGCCCAGCGTGCGCTTGGCCGCCTCGCGGACGGTGGCGAAGGCCTCGGGGAGGATGTCGTCGAGCGTCTCGCCCGCCTCCAGCCGGTCCTTGAACAGCTGCGTCTGCTCGCGCAGCCCCTCGTCGGTCATCACCTCGAGCTGGCTCTCGAAGCCGTTGACCTTCTCCACGGTCTTGCGGAGCGAGCGGACGTAGCGGTCGTTGGACGACCCGAAAATGGCTTTGGCAAATCCACCGAACATGTTGGGATTCCTGATCTTTATCGAAACGCCCGGCGGTCTGGCCGGAGCGAAGCAAGCTATGGGAGAACGGGGCCCGCGCGGGGCCGAAACGCGCCGGGGCGCGCTTATTCGCGCAGCCGGTCCGTCTCGATCGGCGCGGAGGGAAGCGGCGCGGCGGGCGCCGGGGCGGGAACGGCCTCGGCGGCCTGCTCCGGAATGGCCTGGATCGGACGCAGGGCGGGCACGGCCACCGTCGCCTGCGCGGCAGGCACGGACATGGTCTGCGTGGCCGCCGGCTGATCCAGCCGCGCCTCGGCCGGGCGGGTGCCGGCGAAGGCGCCGGTCACCGCGCTCAGCAGCGCAGACAGGATCATCAGGAATTCCATCGCGCCGTCACATAGTGAGGCACGCGCGCCAGGTCCAGTTATGTCGCGCGCAAAGGTGGGGAAATCAGGACGCGGGTGCCTCGAGATGCGGCGCCAGCAGCGCCTCGATCTTGCGCAGCGGCATATAGCCGTCGAGCCGCGCGAGCTCCTCGCCGTCCCGAAACAGGATGCCCATCGGGAAGGTCTCGACGCCGTAGCGGTCGGCCGTCGCCGGGCTGTCCTCGACGTCGAGCTTCGCCACGACCAGCCGGTCCCGATGCGTCGCGGCGAGCGCGCGCAGCGCCGGCTTCATCAACTGGCAGGGGCCGCACCAGACGGCGCCGAAGGCGACGAGGATGGTGCGGCCGGAGTCGAGCACGTCCCGCTCGAAGGACGCGTCGGTGACGATCCGCACGATGCCCGCGCCCATGCCGGCGCCCCGCCCCCGGTCCGGCCCGTCGGGCTCAGGCGGCCGCGCTCTGCAGCGCCCCCTCGAGCCAGGCCTGGATGCGGCTCTTCGGCTCCGCGCCGACCTTGGTCGCGGCGGGCTGGCCGTTCTTGAACAGGATCATGGTCGGAATGCCGCGCACGCCATATTTGCCCGGCGCCTCGGGATTCTCGTCGATGTTGAGCTTCACGATCTGGACCTTGTCGCCCAGCTCGTTGCTCAGTTCCTCGAGCGCCGGCGCGATCATCCGGCAGGGGCCGCACCATTCCGCCCAGAAATCGACGAGCACCGGCTTGTCGGCGCTCAGCACGTCGGCCTGGAAGGAGGAATCGGTGACGGAAGTGGTGGCCATGCTCTGTCTCCTGAAAGAGGTTGCACCGGATGTAGGATGCACCGCGCCGCTGCTCAACCACCCATGGGGGCATAGGTGTCCAGCAAGGCGTCCGGCAGCGGATGCAGGACGGGCGCGGCGGTGTAGAGCAAAGCCGCCTCGACCGGCCGGTCCGGGAAGATGACGCGCAGGGCCGCACGATAGGCGGCCATCTGCCGCAGGTGCGCCGCGGGGATCGCGTCGAGGCTGGCGGGCGCGTTCCGCCCGGTCTTGAAGTCGGCGACGAGGATGCGGTCGTCCGCGACCAGCAGCCGGTCGACCGTGCCGGAGACCACCGTCCCGCCCGCGACCACGGCCGCGACCGGCGCCTCCGCCAGCGCCTCGGGCGCGAACAGGGCGGCGAAGCGCGGATCGGCGATCAGGGCGCAGGCATCGTCGGCGAGCCCCGCGCGCAGGGCCTCGTCCGCGATGCCCGCCGAATGCTCCAGCCAGCGCAAAGCGAGCGGCCGGCGCATCTCCGCCGCCACGCCGGGAAGCCGCTCGAACAGGGCATGGAGCCACTTGCCGCGCTCGGCGGCGGCGCGCTGGGCCGGGAGCGGCGGCGGATCGGCGACATCGTCCGCGCCGAGCGACGACGGCGCGAGCGGGCGCGGCGGCCGCTCCTCGGCGGGGGCGGGACGATGCAGCCAGGCGGGCAAGGCCGTCTCCCGCCGGACCGGCGCGCGAACGCCGCGGGCCGGGCCCTCGGGCGCGCCGAAGCGCAGCGACCGCTCCCAGAGCGGCGCCTCGCCCCATGCCGCGCCGAGCCCGGCCACGGCCTTCTCGACGGCGGCATACCAGCTCGCCTCGGCCGGACCGCCCCGGTCACGCGAGCCGAGCGCGCCGCCGATATAGAGCCGTTCTTCCGCGCGGGTCAGCGCGACGTAGAGCAGGCGCCAATGCTCCTCCCGGTCGAGCGCGTCCTGTCGCTCCACCTGACTCCGCAGCGGCTCGGCAAGTTCCTCCTTCTTGGGACGGAAGACGGGGATGGTGGGCTCCCCCTCCCCCAGCGACAGGCTGGCCAGCCGCAGCCCCGGATTGCCGGCGCGGTCCGGATCGGCGCAGGCGTCGGCCAGGATCAGCACCGGCGATTGCAGGCCCTTGGCGCCGTGTACGGTCATCACCCGCACGGCATCGGCCGGCGCGGAGGGATCGCGCACGATCTCCACCTCGCCGCGGACGAACCAGTCGAGAAAGGCCTGCAGCGACGCCGCCGCCTGGCCTTCGAAGTCGAGCGCCGAAGAGAGCAATTCCTCGATCGGATCGCGCGCCTCCGCGCCGAGCCGCTCCAGCAATTTGCGGCGCCCGTCGAGCGGGCCGGACAGGATCGTCTCGAAGAACAGATAGGGCGGCGCATAATCCGCCATGGCGAGGATCGCCTGCAGCCCGGCGAGCCGCTCGGCCGGCTGGGTCGCGCGCAGATGCGGCCAGAGCGCGGCCTTGCGTCCGCGGGCCGCCAGATAGAGGTCGTCCTGGCTCCAGCCGAGGAGCGGCGAGACGAGCAGGCCGGCGAGGTTGAGATCGTCGAGCGGCTGCGCGGCGAAGCGGGCGGCGGCGAGCAGGTCCTGTACGGCGAGCGGCGCCGACAGCGAGAGCCGGTCGACGCCGGCCACGGGCACGTCCAGCGCGTGCAGGCGGGCGACGATCAGGCTGGCCAGCTCGCCGCGGCTGCGCAGCAGGATGAGGATGTCCTCGGGCCGGAGCGGCCGCTGCCTGCTCTCCAGCCAGAAGGGCGCGTCCAGCCAGGTCCTGATCTGGCGCGCGATCTTGCCGGCCAATTCGAGCCGGGCAGGGCTGACCCAACCCTCCTCGCCCTCCTCCTCGGCGGTCTCTTCCGAACGCGGCAGCCAGAGCGTGACCGAGCCGGGGCGGCCGGCATGATGGCTTTCGTGCGCATTGGGCGGCGCCGGGAGGCCGAGCGCGCCGTGGCCGAGCTCGGCCATCACCCGGTCCACCACCGCGAGGATCTCGGGCGAGGAGCGGAAGCTGCGGTCCATGCTCAGGTCGAGAAAGTCCTGCTCCGCCGCCTCGGCCTGGCGGGCGAACCAGATGCGGGCGATGTCGAAGTTCTGCGGATCGGTGCCCTGGAAGCCGAAAATGGCCTGTTTGTAGTCGCCGACGGTGAAGATGGTGCGCGGACCGGTCGAGGCCCCTTCCCCCGCGAAATATTCGAGCGCGAGGGCGCGGACGATGTTCCACTGACGCTCGTTCGTGTCCTGTGCCTCGTCGACCAGGATGTGATCGGTCTGGCGGTCCAGCTTGTAGCGGACCCAGTCGCCCATGCCGCGCGTCAGCAGCAATGTCTCCGCCTCGCGGATCAGGTCGTCGAAATCGACGACGCCGGCGGCGCGCTTGGCCGCCGCATATGCCAAGGCATAAGCCTGGCCCACGCGCAGGCCCGCAGCGAGCGGCCCGACCATCGCCGCGGTGCGGCGCAGGAGGAGCAGCCGGCGGCAGCATTCGGCGAGACGCGCGGCATGATCCTCATAATCGGGGGCCGCCTTGAGCAGGCCGGCCGCCGCCTTGCGCGGCTCGCCCGCCTTGGTCAGGACGACGAGCGCAAGCGCCTGCAGCCCGGCCGCGCGTTCGTCGCCGCCACCGGCCAGCCAGGCGGACAGGGCGTCGCAGGCGGTAAGGCCGGTGGCGGTGCCCCAGGCGCGGTTGGCGGCGGCCAGCCGGCGCACGCCGGCGACGTCGAACAGCTCGTCGGCGCACTCGCGGGCGATCGCCGCCTCGATGTCGCCAAGCGGCAGGCCGAACAGATGGCGCAGGCGCGGCTCCACCGCTTCGCGCGAGCCCAGGGCCGCCATCCCCGCCGGAGCGCGGGCGCAAGCGCGCAGGAAGGCCTCCGCCCCGCCCTCGCCCAGGCGCAGGCTGAGCGCCTGCAGGTCGCGGATCAGGCCGTGATCGCCCTCCCGCTCGGCGCCGACGAGCAGTTCGGCGAGCGTGGCGCGGGCGAGCAATTGCTCCTCGCGGCCCTCCAGGGGGCGGAAGCCCGGGACGAGCCCCGCCTCGGAGGGGAAGCCGGCGAGCAGGCTCTGCGCGAAGGCATGGATGGTCTGGATGCGGATGCCGCCGCCGGTCGATTCGAGCACCCGGGCGAACAGGGTCCGCGCCCGGGCCAGGCTGGCGTCGTCCGTCTTCTCGCCCAGGCTGAACAGCTCCTTGCGCAGCGCCGGATCCGGCAGCCTGACCCAATAAGTGAGCCGCTCGTGGATGCGCCCGGCCATCTCCGCCGCGCCGGCCTTGGTGAAGGTCAGGCAGAGGATCGCCGCGGGATCGGCGCCGGACAGAAGCAGGCGCAGCACCCGCGCGGTCAGCACATGCGTCTTCCCCGTCCCGGCCGAGGCCGACAAGGCGGCATGGCCCCGCGGGTGCGAGGCGCTTTTCTGGGCGCCTTCGAGGTGCTGGAGCGGCTTCAGGCGATGGGCCATGGCCTCGTGTCGCTCATGGCCGCGGGCGGCGCAAGCGCGCCGCAATCTCCGCCGCTACGGAAACATTACGGTCTTCACGCTTCGGTGACCTTCGCTTCATAATGTCGGCGAAGAGAAGCACGGACCCAGCGCGCCATGCCGTCAGACGATCGGGCCACGGAGATCTTGCGTTACATCAGTGAGGGCTATGTCCTCATGGATGCCGAGTTCGTCGTGACGGAGATCAATGCGGAGGCGGTCCGTCTCGACGGCAGGCCGGCAAGCGCGCTGGTCGGCCGGACGGCCTGGGACAATTGGCCGCAATACGACGCCCATAGTCCGCTCGGCAGCCTGTGGCTCAGCGTGATGCGCAGCCGCGTGCCGATGCTGATCGAGCAATTGTCGGTCCGCGCCTATCGCGACCCGATCTGGCTGGAGGTGCGCGGCTTCCCCTCGGGCGACGGCATCGCCGTCTTCTACCGCGACATCACCGACCGGAAGCGATCCGAAGAGGAGCTGCGGCGCGCCCAGTCCGAGCTGATCCACGCCTCGCGGATCAGCGCCATGGGGGCGATGGCCTCGACTCTCGCCCATGAGCTCAGCCAGCCGCTCACCTCGGTCTCCAACTATATCGACACGGCCGAGCGGCTGCTGCGGCCGAACCGGGAGGGCGAAATCCGCGAGGCGGGCCGGGCGCTCGGCCTCGCCGGGGCGGCGACGCGCCGGGCGACCGAGATCCTGCGCCGGCTGCGCTCCTTCGTCTCGCGCCGGCAGGTGGAGGCGGAGGTGCACGATCTGCAGGTGGTGATCGCGGACGCCTGCGTGCTGATGCTACCCCATGCGCAGCGCCACGGCGTCGAGATCCATTTCGCGCTGGATCGCTATGCGAAGTGGGTCCGGGTCGACGCGATCCAGATCCAGCAGGTGCTGATCAACCTGGTCCGGAACGCGATCGAGGCGATGGAGGGCTGCGCGCAGAAGCGGGTCACCATCTCCTCGCGGGCGCTTGGCGACGGCAGCATCGAGGTGGCGGTCGCCGATACCGGCCCCGGTCTGGGCGAGGCCGGCGGGGAGGCCCTGTTCACGCCCTTCGTCAGCGGCAAGGCCGAGGGCATGGGCGTGGGCCTGTCAATCAGCCGCACGATCGTCGAGGCGCATGGCGGCGAGATCGGCGCCGAGGGCGCGGCGGCCGGCGGCGCCACCTTCCGCTTCACCCTGCCCCGCGCCGAGGAACCGAACGCCCACGCGGCGTGAGGGCGCCCGGGCTCGGCCGATCGCCGGCGCTCAGAAAATGATCGCGCCCGCGATGAAGCCGATGACCGCGACGAGCCAGTCGCGCGCTTCGAGATTGCGAATGATGTCCATCGGGACCTCCTGCCTTGTGTATTGCCGATATAATACACTAAGGCAGTTGGTTCAAGACCCGCGCGGCGGCGCGAACAGAGGCAGGGATTCGGCGGCGAGCGCGCCTTCCAGCTCCAGCAGTTTCAGCTTGGTGTTCACGCCGCCCGGCGCGGAGAAGCCGCCCATCCAGCCGCCCGCGCCGGTCACCCGGTGACAGGGCACGACGATCGGCCAGGGGTTGCGGCCGAGCGCCTGGCCGACGCGGCGGGACTCGCGAATGTCGCCGAGCGCGGTCGCGATGGCGCCATAGGTCGAGGTCTCGCCGGCGGGGATCGCGCTCGTCTCGCGATAGACCCGCCGTTCGAAATCCCCGACGCCGCTCTCGTCCAGGGCCAAGGTCGCGAAATCGTCCGGCGCGCCGGCGAGGAAGGCGGCGATCCGGGCGATCGCCTCCGCGGCCGCCGGCGTGGGCGGGGCCGGGACCGCGCGGGGAAATCGCTTGGCCAGGCGCCCGCGCGTCGCCGCCTCGCTCGCCTCCGGGAATTGCACGCCGATCAGGCCGAGCTCGCTCCAGATCACGGCGCAGCGGCCGAGGACGGTGTCGAACAGGGCGAATCCGGGCGCTGACATGACCATCACCCTAGCCGATCGGACGGCCGGCGCGCGTCCCGTTTTTTGCCGCGAAAGCTTGGCAGCGGCGCGTGCCGGCGTTTAAGGTCGGACCGGTGTCAACAGACGAGTGAGCATGATGGCCGACGACAACGACGACGAACACCCGACTTCCGCCAGCAGGCCCGCATCGGACAAGACCAAGGACGGCACGCGGAACAAGCGGCTGCTGACCGGCGCGGCGATCGGCATCGGCTCGGCGGCCCTCGTCGCCGCTCTGCTCTACGCCAACCGGCGCCGGAACGACGGGACCTGAAGCGCGCGCGGGCCGGCGCCGAGGCCGGCCCCCAAGGGGCCGTAATTAGTCCCGATCTTCCTTCGCCAGCTTCAGCACCCGCTCGAGCACGGCGGGATGGAGCGGCTGCGTGAACTCGCAGGTGAAGCAATAGCCGTCCACGGCGACGATCCGCGCCGGCCAGCCTTCGAGGCCCGGCAGCACGATCCATAGCAAGGACCCCATGCCGAGGGCGGCGAAGCTGTCGAAGGTCACCGTCCGCGTGGTGATGGCATTGACGTCGATCGACCAGCGCCTGGTGCCCTCGCGCACCCGCGCCGGCAGGTTGAGCTGGATGCCCTCCTCCTGCTCGGGCTCGGGCGGCGGCGGGGCCGCGGGTTCGGGCGCGGCGAGCGGGCTCTCGCGCTTCTTGCGGCGCCGTTCCTTCAGCCAGACCATCAGTTCCTGCCAGCGCAGTTCCGGCAGGAAGGCGATGCCGGCGAGATGATCTTCCGACCAGCGCACCACGCCCGGCTGCGGCGGCAGGCCGTCCAGCGTGATCATCACCCGCTCGTCGGCCTTCAGCCGGAAAGGAACGTCGAGCTTGGCGCCGCCCTGTGAGATGTCCCGGGTGGTCACCAATTCGGTGCCGGCGGCGGTCTCCAGCAGCGCCTGCACGACCAGCTCGACGCGCGGCATCCGGCGGCGCTCGCCGGGCTGGGAAACGATGTCCTGCGCGATCACCGCGAAGACGTCGATCGGCGCGTCGAAGCGCAGGCCCACCTCCTCGCCGCGCTGCCAGGCGATGGTGCCGACCAGTTGCTCGCCGGTCATCAGCTCCAGGTCCAGCCGGTCGCCGGGCGTCACCGGCCCGTCCACCTGGACGATGGCGCCGCCGGCGCTGAGCTTGCGGATCGAGCAGACCTGGCGGATCGAGCCCACGGTGAGCGCGCCGGGCCACAGGCCGACGCTATCGGCGCCGACCGCATCGTCCACCGGCGGCACGTCGCCGGACAGGGAATAGATGGTTTCCACGCGCGCTTTCCTCGCCGATGGGCTGCCCCCGCCACCCGGTGCGTCGTAGTTTCCGCTCGCGGAGGTTTACGATTCCCTAAGCCTGCGGCGAATGGCTTGCAGAAAGGCGCATATTTGCAGCCGCCCGGCGCATCTCTATGGAGGACGGGAATCGCCGTCCCACCCTGGAGCCCTGTTTGCCCGAGATCAATCTCGCCGACATCCTCCCCTTCATCCTGATCGGATTCGCCGCGCAACTGGTCGACGGCGCGCTCGGCATGGCGTTCGGCGTGATCTCCAGCACCTTGCTGATCAGCCTCGGCGTGCCGCCGGCGGCGGCCTCGGCGAGCGTCCACGCGGTGGAGGTGTTCACCACCGGCGCGTCGGGCATCAGCCATGTCCTGCACAAGAACGTGAACTGGCGGCTGTTCCGCGGCATCGTCATCCCCGGCGTGATCGGCGGCATATTGGGCGCCTATGTGCTGACCCTCGCGGCCGAAAAGGCGCGGCCCTTCGTGCTCGCCTATCTGGTCTGCATCGGCCTGTATCTGCTCTGGCGCGGGCTCAGGCACGCCCATCAGGAGAAGAAGCCGCGCATCGTCGGCCCGCTCGGCTTCGTCGGCGGCTTTCTCGACGCGGCGGGCGGCGGCGGCTGGGGGCCGATCGTGACCTCCAACCTGCTCGTCCAGGGCGTTCACCCCAGGAAGGTGATCGGCACGGTGAACACCGCCGAATTCTTCCTCTCCGTGACCATCTCGGCGACCTTCATCGTCACGCTCGGCGCCGAGACCTTCACGCTGGCCATGGTCGGCCTGCTGCTCGGCGGCCTGGCGGCGGCGCCGCTCGGCGGCTTCGCGGCGAAAAGGATCCCGGCGCGCGGCCTGCTGATCCTGGTCGGCATCGTGCTGGTCCTGACCAGCGCCTATGGCGTCTACACCTCGCTCCGGGGCGCTTGAGCCTCAGCCGTCGCGGCCATACCATTCGTCGAGCCGCATCAGCTGGTCGTAATCGCCATAAGGCGCATATTCCGGGTGCAGCTTGGCGGTGAAGGGCTCCGATCCAGTCAGCCAACTCTGGGCCGCGGCGGTGAAATGGGCGGCGGCGAGCGCGGTGAATTCCGCCGCGTCCAGCCCGTTGCGGCCGCCGATCGGGCTCGCGACATAGCCGCGCTGCCCGGCCCGCTCGCCCGACGGCGCCCGCGCCAGCGACCAATATTCGAAACAGGCGGCGGCGCCCGCGACGCCCTTGAACCCGCCCTGTTCGGCGATCAGGCCGAGCAGGCCCAATTGCAGCGAATAGCCGGCGCCGACCGCCTTCTTCTGCGGCGGCTGCCCGGTCTTGTAGTCGACGATGGCGAGGCCGCCATCGGCCATCAGGTCGATCCGGTCGAACTTGCCGCCCAGCCGCACCCCGGCCAGGTCGATCGCGCCCCAGAGTTCGGCGGCGAGCGGGCGGCGGCCCTCCTTCTGATTGGCCTCGACCTGATCGGCGATGAAGTCGATCGCCTCGCTGAGCAGAGGCTGCCAGAGCGCGCGCATCAACGGGTGGGCGGCCTGCGCCTCCAGCAGGGCGTCGGCGCGGGCGCGCAGCTTCGCCGGATCGCAATCATCCTCCTTCATCCAGGCTTCGAGCACGGCGTGGACCGCGCTGCCCCGCCAGGCGGCGGTCGGATCGGCGTCGACCGGATCGAGCGCCATCAGGTTCAGCAGCTTCCGGGCGTAGAAGGCATAGGGATCGGCCTTCAGCCGATCGACCTCGGTGACCGAGATGGTGCGCGGCCGCTCTTCCGGCGCGGGCGACGGCGCCGGCCGCCTCGCGGGCCTGTAGTCCACCGGCCGGTCGATCGCCTGCGCCCATTTGCGCAGCTCGGGCCGGCGGGTCAGGCCGCCGGTCATCGCCTCCAGCCTGAGCCAGAAGCGCGAGGCGATGGCCGGGGCGCGCGCGTCGCGGCGGGCGCGGGTGACGAGCACGCGCGGCGCCCCGAGCGCGCTTGCGAAATCGTGCGCGGCAAGCCCGATGCGCCGCTCCAGCGACGGCAGGCCGAGCTCGGCGCGCAGCCGCGGCGCCAGCCAGGGATCGGGCGCGGGCAAAGCCGGCCAGGTGCCCTCGTTGAGTCCGCCGAGGACGAGCAGGTCCGCATGCTGCAGCCGGGCCTCGAGCAGGCCCCAGATGAACAGGCGCGGATGCTGGCCGAAGGGCGGCCGCACCGCCTCGGCGCCGAGCAGATGGTCGAGCAAGGCCGGCAGCTCGAGCGCGCTCATCCGCGCGGGGCCCTCCGCCGCCGCCTGCTCATGCTCGGCGAGCAGCAGCGCCGCCGCGCGGCCCGCCGCCCCGGCCCAGGCGGCGTCGCCGGCGAGCGCGGTCGCGGCGTCGCGGACCGCGCCGAGCAGGCCGGCAAGGCCGGTCTCGCCTTCCGCCGCGCGTTCGAGCGGACGCAAGAGGGGTGCGACGTCGGCCCACCAGCCCGCAGCGTCGGCGCGCAGGTCGCGGTCCCTTTCGTCTCCACCGGCGAGAAGGGCGGCGATGCCGTCCAGCCCCGCCGCCGGGCGCGGGCCGCGCAGCATCCGGTCGAGCAGCCGGGCACCGTCCAGCCAGCCCAGCCGGTCGCCGGCCGCCATGACCAGGGGATGTTTGAGCAAAGCGAGCAGGGCCACGGGCGCGAACCGCTCCGCCGCGGCATGGGCGGCGGCGAGCAGCAAGGTCCCGGGCGGCGTCTGCGACAGCGGCCGGCCGGCCGAATCGTCCGCCTCGATGCCCCAGCGGCGAAGATGGGCGGAGACCCGGCGGGCGAGGTTGCGGTCCGGCGTCACCAAAGCGGCGGTCCGCCCCGGCTCCTCCAGCGCCTCGCGCAGCGCCAGCGCGATCGCCTGCGCCTCGGCGGCGGGATCCGCGAGCTCCAGCGCGCGTACCCCGGTCAGCCGCCGCTCGGCGGGCGCCAGTTTCTGCCATTTGCCGGTGAAGGCGGGCGGCGCCATGGCATGGGCGATG
>Ga0335075_10000737_pt1 | contig 55553 bp, 52 predicted proteins | sample Lox_Sample_24_FD_206723 | JGI IMG/M metagenome (GOLD analysis project Ga0335075, IMG submission 206723) | Soil microbial communities from Loxahatchee National Wildlife Refuge, Florida, United States - Lox_Sample_2.4 | ecosystem: Environmental > Terrestrial > Soil > Wetlands | place: USA... | reverse complement strand
CGGTGCCGCGGGGGCCATGATGGTGCAATGGGCACCAGAATGCGAGATCTGCTCGGCGACGCGTTGCCGTCGCTGCGCTATGAACCCACCGACAAACGCCTGCGGAGCTACCTGAGCGACGCGCTCGTCGCCGACACGGTCAACGGTCTGCTCGTCTGGGAGCCTCGGCGGATAGTTCCGACATATGCGGTGCCGGAGGCAGATGTCGCAGCCCGGCTGGAACCGGCGGGCAGGGTCGGCGACGTCGCCGACTTGCCGGTGCTGGTCCCGACCAACCCGTTCGCCGCGCACAGCTGTGCGGGCGAGATGCTCGACGTCGTACTCGATGGGGCCAGGCGGGCGTCGGCGGCGTTCCGGCCCGACGATCGGGACCTGACCGGCTACGTCACATTCGACTTCAGCGCATTCGACTGGCGCGAAGAAGACGAGCCGATCGTCGCCCATCCGCATGACCCGTTCAAGCGCATCGACATCCTTGTCAGTACCCGGCAGATCCGGGTCGAGTGGGACGGCCGGCTGCTGGCCGAGTCATCGCGGCCGCTGCTGTTGTTCGAGACCTTGCTACCGGTCCGCTTTTACCTCCCGCGCGCTGACGTCGTCGTCGATCTCGAGCCGACGGACACCGTCAGCTACTGCGCATACAAGGGCCGTGCGTCCTACTTCTCGGTGCCCGACGGCCCCGTAGATGTGGCGTGGACCTACCGCCGGCCCCTCCGCGAAGCAGAACCGGTCACCGACCACATCGCTTTTTTCAACGAGCGGGTGGAGATCGTCATTGACGGCGGGCGGCAAGAACGCCCGGTCACGCCGTGGTCGGACTGAGCTCATTGCCCACCTCACGTCACAACGACGGCAAGCTGGCCGACATCACCGGCCCCGGCATCACCGGCCGATGGGGTGTGACCTGCACCGACCTGGGTGCATCGGTCGTCGCGCCCAACGGGACGCTGGTGTCGGTGTTCGGAGACACGTTCTCCGGCAACAGTGTTGGCCACGGCGACTGGCGTTCGCCGGTGATCCTGATCGGCACCGGTGACGCCCGTCAACCGATCAGCTACCAGCGTGCCGGCGGTGCCGATCCCGACTACGCACACCAGCTGTGGCGCTATTCGCACCGCACCGTCAAGTCCGGCCGGCCGCGCCGCGGCATCAGCACGGTGATTCCCTCCGACCTGCTACGGATAAATGACCGCCTCTACCTACACGCGATCGTCAACCGGGGCTTCGGCAACGTCGTATGGACCGAGATCTGGAAGTCGGATGACAGCGGTATCTCGTGGCGGCACCTGGGTAACGGCGCGAAGTTCCCGGCCGGACTGCACAACGGTCACGCGCAGTGCTGGTCGTGGGATTACGATCCAGCCGACGGTTGGATCTACGTCGTTTCCACCGGCTTTCAGCGCGATAAAGGGATCATCCTCAAGCGGGTCCGTCCGGAACACATCGGCGATCTGACCAAGTACTCCGGGTGGGAACGAGCCGGTGGTCGCTGGTGGTGGGGTAAGGAGCCGACCCCGCTGACACCGGACGGTGAAACCTGGGGCGAACTCTCGCTGCGACGGTTGGCCGACGGCAAGTGGATCGTGGGCGGATTCCTGTCCTCGAAGTACGCACTGGGGTATCGGGTCGTCGACTCGCCCACCGCCGTGCGTGGTGCGCCGCTGCAGATGCCGGTCGTCGGGTCGGCATGGGACGCCGAGGATCATGCCAGTAGCCGGGTCGCGCAGCTGTACGGCGGATACGTGCTGCCGGGTTCCGAGCTCGATGTCGCCGGCGGCGTCGGCCTGGTGGTGTCACAGTGGCACACCGCGCGCGGATGGCCTTATCGGGCAATGCAATTCCGGGCAACCCTGCGCGACACGACCAAATCTCACTGTTCGACATTGAACAGCGACTTGCCATCCTCGGGAGTTCCGTCGATCTGGCCGTGATGCGCGCGGCGTGGGAGATCCGGATCGGGGACCGAATGGGGCAGCACGTCGGGTTCCTCGGCGGCGAGCCGGTCGTCGAGCGATTCACCCTCTCGCTCCTCACGAGCCGTCATGCCGAACTTGTCGGCCTCACTCCAGTCGTCGGGTGGATTGACCACGACGTCGCCGTCGTCGTTGCGGACCTCGTCGGAGTCGGTCGACTCGCTCGGGTTCAGGGTGTCGTCGCTAGCCATAGCCAACCGGTTGCCCTTGGGCCTGCGCTGCTAAACCGCAGAACAGGCGTCGAGTGTGCACTCAGGGCGCAGCGCGACGGCGTGTCGGCGCCCTGGGCGCACAGTCGTTCAGCGGCCGGATCGCGCGACGTCGCTACCGCGGCGCCCGCCACATCGGCCACAGGGTCGGACCGCCGTCGGGCAGCACGATCTCGCTGGTCACCTCGAAGCCAAACCGCTGGTAGTAAGGGACGTTCTCCGGCTTGCTGGATTCGAGATAAGCGGGGGCGTGTTCGGCGTCCACGCGAGCAAGGCGTGAGCGCATCAGGGCCTGTCCGTAACCTTTACCGCGCACCGAAGGGTCGCTGCCGATCACCGCCAGATACCAGTGCGGTTCCTCGGGGTGGTGCTGCTTCATCCGCTCCAGCAGTTCGCCGAGTTTGCGGCCCATCATCAGCCGAAATCCGAATCCGAGGATGAACGACGGCGCCATCATCAGTTGTTCTCGGAGCGAGTTCTTCCACCGCCCGGGCGGATCCCACAGCGCTGCCGCGCCTATGAAACCGTCGCTGGCCACGTCCACACCGCCACCGGCGAGGTGATGGTGTCGGGTCACCGTCGCGAAATACTTCCGCATGTGCGCCGCCCGTGTTCTGTCGTCGGGCATGATCCAGATCGACACCGGGTCGTCGTAGAAGGCGCGGCCGAGCACCTGCGACAGCTCGGAGATGTCAGCCTTCTCTGCAGGACGTGCGTTGATCGTCATTGGTGGCCAGATTAGTCATGCCCGTTTCGACGCTGCGTTGGCTGTAGCAGTCTGGACTACGACGTCGGAAAAAACTAGCCGGGAGATGCCAACTGTGTGGGACTTCGAAACAGACCCCGAATACCAGGAGAAGCTGGATTGGGTCGAACGGTTCATGGTCGACGAGCTGGAGCCGCTCGACCTGGTCGCCCTCGATCCGTACGACAAGAAGAACGCCGAGACGATGGCAATCCTGCGACCCCTGCAGCAGCAGGTTCGAGACCACGGACTGTGGGCCGCGCACCTCAAACCAGAACTCGGCGGCCAGGGCTACGGCCAGGTCAGGCTCGCCCTGCTCAACGAGATCCTGGGCCGGTCTCGCTGGGCCCCGTCGGTGTTCGGCTCGCAGGCACCCGACTCCGGCAACGCCGAGATCCTGGCTCTGTTTGGTACCGCCGAGCAGAAAGCCCGCTACTTACAGCCGCTGCTCGACGGCGAGATCACCTCGTGTTATTCGATGACCGAACCGCAAGGTGGTTCGGATCCGGGTTTGTTCGTGACCCGCGCCGAGCGCGACAACGACACCTGGGTGATCAACGGCGAGAAGTGGTTTTCCACCAACGCCAAGCATGCGACCTTTTTCATCGTCATGGCTGTCACCAATCCCGAGGCACGCACCCGCGACAAGATGTCGTTGTTCATCGTCCCTGCCGGAACACCGGGCATCGAAATCATCCGCAACGTCGGTGTCGGCACCGACTCACACGCCACCCACGGCTACGTGCGCTATAGCGACGTCCGGGTGCCCGCCGACCACATTCTCGGCGGTGAGGGGCAGGCCTTCGCGATCGCGCAGACCCGGCTGGGCGGCGGCCGCATCCATCACGCGATGCGCACGATCGCGTTGGCGCGGCGAGCATTCGACATGATGTGTGAACGGGCGGTGTCCCGCCAAACCCGGATGGGTCCGCTGTCGAACTTCCAGATGACCCAGGAAAAGATCGCCGACAGCTGGATCCAGATCGAGCAATTCCGGTTGTTGGTGCTGCGCACCGCATGGCTGATCGACAAGCATCACGACTACCAGCAGGTGCGCCGCGATATCGCCGCGGTCAAGGTGGCGATGCCGCAGGTACTGCACGACGTCGTGCAGCGGGCCATGCACCTGCACGGCGCGCTCGGGGTCTCCAACGAGATGCCGTTCATCAAGATGATGATCGCCGCGGAGTCATTGGGGATCGCCGACGGCGCGACCGAACTGCACAAGATGACCGTCGCCCGCCGTACTCTGCGCGAATACCAGCCGGTGTCAACGGCTTTCCCTTCTGCGCACCTGCCGACCCGGCGCGCGGAGGCCCAGGCACGGTTGGCCGAACGTCTCGAGCACGCCGTTGCGGAATTCTGACGAGCGGATCAACCGGACAAGGGCACTGGTCCAGGCCGGAAAAGGGCCATAGGACCCTTCGCTGAGCCGGCGGATCGCCGCACAATCAAGGGCGTGGAGTTGTTCAATGATCGCGCGGATGCCGGACGTCCGCTGCGCGACGAGGAAGTCACGCTGACCGCCGGGCCGGTGTCCGTGGCAGGACATCTCACCATCCCTGAGCAACCGAGTGGCATCGTGGTCTTTGCGCACGGCAGCGGAAGCAGTCGGCACAGCCCGCGCAATCGATATGTCGCCAACGTCCTCAACGAGGCCGGACTCGCTACCTTGCTATTCGATCTGCTCACAACCGACGAGGAGTCCGACCGCGCCAACGTGTTCGATATCGGACTGCTGGCCGGACGGTTAGTCGATGTCACCTGCTGGCTGGCGGGCCAGCCCGACACGGCCGCACTGCCGGTCGGCTACTTCGGCGCGAGCACCGGGGCGGGTGCGGCCCTGGTCGCGGCCACGGATTCGCGAGTGAAGGTGGCAGCGGTGGTGTCCCGCGGCGGCCGGCCCGATCTGGCGGGCACGTTTCTGCGCAATCTGCACGCACCGACACTGCTGCTGGTGGGTAGCCGCGATGAGGTTGTGCTGCAACTCAATCGGCAGGCGCAGGCCGCCATTCCGGGCGAATGTCAGCTGGTCGTGGTGCCTGGTGCCACCCATCTTTTCGAAGAGCCCGGCACGCTCGAGCGAGTCGCAGTACTGGCCCGTGACTGGTTCGTCCACTACTTGAGCGGATCGCTTTCCAGCATTCGTCCGGCATGAACTGCCATGGCGTTCTTCCAGGCAGTAGCACTTGACCTCGATGGCACCATCGCATCGCAGGGCAATCTCTCCGTCAAGGCTTTGGACGCCATCGACCGGGTTCGACGCGATGGTGTGGTCGTCATCTTGGCCACCGGGCGGATCGCGACGGAGTTAGCTGCCGACTTCCCCCAACTCACCGACCACTTCGACGCACTGGTGCTGGAAAACGGGGCGGTCGCAGTAATCGGCGGAACGGCTCGTGCACTGGCGATGCCCGTCGACGCCGCACTCTACGACGCACTCACCGATCGCGGGGTGCCGCATCGACGGGGACAGGTGCTGGCGGCCGTCGACGGTGAGCACGCGGCAACCGTGCTGGCCACGATCGGGGAGTTGGGGTTGGACTGCCAGCTCGTCCGAAACCGGGGATCGTTGATGGTGCTGCCGGCGGGGGTGACGAAAGGCACCGGGTTGCGTGCCGTGCTCGGCGAGATGAATCTCTCTGCACACAACACGATCGCGGTCGGCGATGCCGAGAACGACCTCTCGCTGTTCGGTATGGCCGAGGTCGGCGCCGCGGTAGTCAACGCCCTGCCTTCGCTTCGAGAACGCGCCGACCTGGTCCTCGACGCAGAAGACGGGGATGGGGTAGCCACCCTACTTAACGGGCCCTATCTGACTGGGGCACAACGAATATGCCCGGAACGCTGGTGGATCGACATTGGCGCCTTCGATGACGGCAGTCGGGTACGGATACCGGGAAGTCAATCCCGGATCCTGGTCAGAGGTCCGGCCGGATCAGGAAAAAGCTACCTGTCCGGATTGATGGCAGAGCGATGGATCCTTACCGGCTATAGCGTTCTCGTCATCGATCCCGAAGGCGACCACGGCGAACTGCGAAATCTCAACCAGGTGCAAGTCGTTGACGCTCGCCATTACTTTCCCCAACCAATCGAGTTGGTCAACACGTTTCTACATCCGAACAACAGCATTGTGTTGGATATGTCGGGGCTCGCTCAACGGGACAAATCCGACTACCTGCGTCGGTTGCGGACGACGGTCGAAGCGTATCGGGAGCGCCATGGCTTTCCCCATTGGGTCATCTATGACGAGGCCCAGCTGCTTGGTACCGACCAAGCGGCTCGATGGCTACGACGAGCCGGCTACGTGTTGACTTCCTTCGCGCCGGCATCATTGCCGACCAACGAGATCGACGAGGCCGACATTGTGCTGGAACTCGATCACACCGAAGCATCCGGCGGCATGAGAACTTCGATGCCGCCGCGAGCGCTGTTGCGTGTTGGGACTAAGCCTGCCCGTTCGTTCACCGTTGCAGACCGCCGGACGACGCACGTACGACACCGCCACAAATATGCGGACGTCTCGCTACCCGCTGAGCGGCAGTTCTACTTCCGGCCGGTCGGTGGGCAGCACGTCGCCCCGGCGACGACGATGCACGACTTCGCCGCTGCATTAAAGCATCTGGATCCACACGCACTGCGCTACCACCTCGAGCGAGGCGATTTCTCTCGCTGGTTGGATAGCACCATCGCCGACAAAAACTTCGCCAGGCACGTCGCGGCGTGGGAGGACGAGTTGTTGGCCCATGAGGCCGCGGATCTTGAACGGATACGCCACCGGTTGATTCAGGCAGTGGAGGAAAGGTACTCCGATCCCGAAGGCAACTGCTAACCGCGCCCGCCCGCGATCGGCGACGCGGAGTCAACCGCATCAAGCCCGGCACCGGACGTGTCGTTAGTTCGATCCCTCTTTGGGGGGTCGATCATGTTCAGACTCGTTGGCTTCCTCGCGCCAACGGAAGTACGTCTCAGCGGTAAGTAGGCGTTTGATGATTTCGAGATAACGGTTACCAGCCATGTGAACTCCTCCATCTGTGACCAGGTGTTCAGGTATCGAGGGCGCGGTCGAACGACCCTGGCTACGTCGTGGCCACCTCCAGCCAAGCTGCCCGGCGCAGCCCCAGTCGACGGGTCCAAAGTCCTGGATCGAGGGCCAAATGGCCCTAGATCGGCATGCCTGGGCGTCTTAGCTTCGAATCGGCCCGCGAGTCAACTCAACGGCAGATCAACGATTTCAGGCAGAATCGATGACCATCGAGCAGTTCGTCGAACCGGTTTGCGCTCAGCAAGCCATCGCCGGCCACTGACCCTAGGACAGTTGAGACATAGGTATGAGCACTCACTACGACGCCGGTCCCGCGGCAGGCGAATATAGCCTGGACGATGACAATCAGCTGCAGCCAGAGGACACCCTCATCGACCGGGGCGTCGATGACGCACTCGACGAAGGTTTTTCGCCACCCGAGCAGCCATATGGCCCCGGCGCCTTCGGCCCGGGAGAAAGCATGGACCAGTTGCTTGCCGAGGAAGAGCCGGACCCGGCGGCGCGGATCAACGTCTGGCTCGACAGCGACGAAGAGCAACGCTCCGACGAGGCTGAGCGTGCCGCTGAATTCCCCGAGTCGCGTGAAGTCGGCGGTGTGCGAGCAGGTCGGCTTGTTGCACCAGACTGGGGATTTGGCGAAGACACCGACGCGGAGCTGGTAGCTGAGGACGTCGGCATCAGCGGCGGCGCGGCCTCCGCCGAGGAGGCTGCGATGCACATCATCGAAGACGAGGAGTGAGCCGACTTCAGACTCGGCTAAACCGCGACGGCCACCTGAACCGAGAGATGCTCGCCGAACACATAGGCGGCCGGCCAGTCGCCGTTACGCACCGCTCGCGCGAGGTCGTCGACCATTGGGCTGTTGGCGCCCAACTCAGCCAACCACGCCGACACCGTAGGGCCGATAGCGCTGACCGGCACACGGACCGTGCGCTCTTCATGCAGGCGATCCGTCACTTGATACAGGGTCGTCGGTGAGACGACGTCACCTGCGTGGAAATAGCGCCACGGCGACCACGAGTGCCTGGCCTTGGCCTGCGATGATGAACTCATGATGGCCTCCTCGCCGAACGATCCTGTGGATTCGATTCGACCATGCGCGCCGTGCGTGCCGTAGAGCGCAAAGCCACCGTGTTAGTGGGCCTTTGGCGGTCGACCTGGCCTTGCCGAGGTCCTCGCCGTCCGGGGACTTTCGGCCACCAGAGTTAGGGCCTGATGCCCTTCCGCGCCGCGCCGCGTGCCTGCACGATTGAGCTCCCGAAGGAAGAAGGGGACGTTCATGAAGGCAAAGGTTGGAGACTGGCTGGTGATCAAGGGCGCGACGGTTGATCGACCCGACCAGCGAGGGCTGATCTCGGAGGTTCACTCATCCGACGGTTCACCACCGTATGTGGTGCGGTGGCTTGACACTGGCCACACCGCAACCGTGTTTCCGGGCCCGGATGCCGTTGTCGTCACCGCTGACGAGCAGAAAGCGGCCGATCAGCGTGCGCAACATCGGTTCGGCGCGGTGCAGTCGACGATCTCCCACCCCACCAAATAAGTCGCCAGCCATGTCCTGGCCGGCGAAAGTTCAGCGCCGGGACGGAACCTTGGTGCCGTTCGACATCGCGCGGATCGAGACCGCGGTCACGCGCGCGGCACGCGAGGTGGTCTGCAACGATCCCGACATGCCGGCCACGGTGGCCGGGGCCGTCGCCGATGCACTGGGGTGCCGCGTTACGTCCGTCGAAGAGATCCAGAACCTCGTCGAGGCGCGGCTGGGTGAGGCCGGCCTCGACGATGTCGTCCGCGCATATGCCGTCTACCGGCAGCGGCGCGCGGAGTTGCGGACCGCCAAGGCATTGCTCGGCGTGCGCGATGAACTGAAGCTGAGCCTGGCGGCTGCCACAGTCCTGCGGGAGCGGTATCTACTGCATGACGAGCAGGGTCGGCCGGTCGAGTCGACCGGCGAGATGATGGACCGGGCGGCACGCTGCGTCGCCGCGGCTGAGGACGCGTATCGGCCGGGCTCGTCCACCCAGTGGGCCGAGCGGTTCTCATCATTGATGCGCAACCTGGAATTTTTGCCCAACTCGCCCACGCTGATGAACGCAGGCACCGACCTAGGATTGCTGGCTGGCTGTTTCGTACTGCCCGTCGAGGATTCGCTGCATTCGATCTTTGCAACACTCGGACAGGCTGCTGAGATTCAGCGGGCCGGCGGGGGGACCGGCTTTGCATTCAGCCACCTGCGGCCCACCGGTGATCGAGTGGCCAGTACCGGCGGCACAGCCAGCGGGCCAATGTCGTTCCTTCGGTTGTACGACACGGCGGCGCGCGTCGTCTCCCTGGGCGGACGTCGCCGCGGCGCGTGCATGGCAGTGCTTGACGTGTCGCACCCAGACATCTACGACTTCGTCAGCACGAAGGCCCGATTGCCGGATGAACTCACACATTTCAATGTGTCGGTAGGCGTGACCGACGCATTCCTGCACGCCGTTGAACGCGGCGGTGAACACTGCATGGTCAATCCGCGCACCGGTAAGACGATCGCACAGATGCCGGCAGCCGAGCTGTTCGACGCCATCTGCGAAGGAGCACATGCGTGCGGCGATCCCGGGATGGTGTTCTTGGACACGATCGATCGGTCGAATCCAGTGCCCGGGCTAGGCAGAATCGAGGCGACCAATCCCTGCGGGGAGGTCCCGCTGCTGCCTTACGAGTCATGCAACCTTGGCTCAATCAACCTTGCCCGAATGATCACGAAGGGTCGCGTCGACTGGGACCGGCTCGACGACGTCGCCGAAGTGGCCGTTCGATTTCTCGACGACGTCATCGACGTCAGCCGCTACCCGTTCGCCGAACTCAGGGACGCCGCGCGCGCCACCCGCAAGATCGGGCTGGGAGTCATGGGTCTAGCGGAATTGCTTGCCACACTGGGTGTTCCCTACGACAGCGAAGAGGCTGTGCGGCTGGCGGGCCAGGTCATGCATCGGATAAGGCAAACGGCATCCAAGACGTCGAGACGGCTGGCCGACGATCGGGGATCGTTCCCCGCAATCGGTGATAGCCGATTCGCAGGTTCGAGTTCGCGGCGCAATGCCCAGCTCACTTCGGTCGCGCCGACCGGCACCATCTCGTTGATCGCCGGAACAACCGCCGGCATCGAGCCGATATTCGCCATCGCCTTCACCCGCGCGATCGTGGGCCGACATCTGCTGGAAGTCAACACGTGCTTTGACCGGGTGGCCCGCGATCAAGGCTTCTACACCGACGATCTGATGGCCGAGATTGCACAGCGGGGTGGTGTGCGCGGCTGTCCGGAGCTGCCCGAGGAGGTGCGGGCGGCGTTCCCGACCGCGGCCGAGATCGCACCGGAATGGCACCTGCGGATGCAGTCGGCCGTACAGCGTCACGTGGATGCTGCGGTGTCCAAAACGGTCAACTTGCCCGCCGCCGCAACGGTTGACGACGTCCGTGCCATCTATTTGGCCGCGTGGAAGGCAAAGGTCAAGGGCATCACGGTTTATCGCTACGGTAGCCGGAAAGGACAAGTGCTGACCTATGCGGCGCCGGAACCAGTACTGGCTCAGGTGGACACCGATTTTAGTGGCGGTTGCGCCGGCCGTGTCTGCGATTTCTGACGCGTCGATGCCGGCACTGCGTCCGAGGTGAACAGGGCTATGGTGGCAAAGGACGCCTGCGACGTGTCGATCAGGAATCCCCAGGCCCGGTAATCAGCCCCGGGCGGCCTATCCGGGTTCATCCGAGCCGCTCGATCTCGTCCGCTGCGTCGGTTAGCGCCGCCGCCAGTCCGCGGGCCGTTGTCGCATCAATCGCGTCTAATCGTCTGGTATGCAGGCCGATCCACCGTCGTGCCGAGCCGTCGGCTTGTTGTCGGCCGAAGATATGGATGCGGGCCTGCCCGGAGCGGCGCACGGTGCCCTCGAAATCACGAAACCAGTTGCCGTCGCGCTGCCAGCCGAATATGCGGACCGCGCCGTCGGGCGGCGCGATATCGTCGAATCCCGCCGCAGCATCGGTGTTTTTGGTCGCCCACTGACGCGCCATGTCCAGCAGCGTTTGCGGTTCGTGGCGTTCGAGCCGCTCGAGTTGCCTGACCTGATCAGCGGTGAGCTGGTTGGCCAAGTCCCGCCAGGTTCGGGCGGTGTCGTCAGATGTGGTCATGGTGCGCAGTGTGTGCGGCACGGCCGCCTGTTCGCGAGAGTCGAAGGTCACGAAAAAAGTCTGGCCGTCCATAGCGAGGGGAGACTATGGACGGCCACGGATTTTGACGGGACGTGACGGGCTACTGTTTGCCCACCGCTTCGCCGGCGCTTTTCACGACACCGCGCATGAACTCGATCCGCGTCGTGACCAGCTCTTCAGCCAACTTCAGGGCAGCGTCGATAACCGTCTTGCGCCGCGACTCTCCCTCGACCGCTGAACTCACTTCGTCGACGAAGTTTCGGACGGCCTCGATACCCCTCTTACGTCCGGCCTCGAGTGATTCGAGGACGTCATCGGAGAGTTCGGCCCAGCGTGGCTCGGTCTTGTCTGGCGCTTGTGTCATCTTCTGTCTCCTTTGCCGATCTGACGCTTCAACACTATGACGGCCCCATCGCCCATACGAGTGACTAAAGTCCTGCGTCACCGCATCATTCGGCCCTGATCGGGTCTCGATAGTCGTGATGACCTTCGGCGGGACGTAAGTCCCTTTCCCGACCAGTGACGTCGTCTTACTGTCTGCCACCATGACAGCGTCCTCCAGCGACGACACCCACCGACGCCGGCATCAAACCCCGCCCGGCGCGGCTCTGGGTAGCGCTGTCGGCCGACTTACCCGAGCCGGTCGCTACGTTGCTCGATCGTGGCTGACGTCTGCTGAGAACAAACCGGATGAACTGCCGATCGCTCGACCCACTGTCGCTCTGGCAGGACAGGCTCTGCGCGATGAGATCGTCCTGATGGGGCTGAAAGCGCGTCGGCCGGTCAGCCACCCGCGTGCGTTCGAGCGGATAGACCGCGAAGTCACCGCGGCGCTGGACTTCTACGGAAACAAAGGGTGGCTGGAAAACCCGAGAGGGTTCTACGTTGCGCCTTCTCTGCTTTCGGATGTCAGCGTCCGGCAGGTAAAAGGGCACAAACCTACCTTTCACCGGATCGATTTCGCCAGCGGGTACGCACCGCATCCCGGCGAACCGGGCCGAAAGCGATGGCTGGGATACACCGCCAACTATCGCGAGTACGCCCTGCTGTTACGTCATCCGGAGCCACGACCGTGGCTGGTGTGTGTGCACGGAACCGAGATGGGCCGCCCGGCGCTTGACCTCACGGCGTTTCGCGCCTGGCAATTGCATGAAGAATTCGGGCTGAACGTCGTCATGCCCGTCCTTCCGATGCACGGCCCGCGTGCGCGTGGGCTGCCGAAGGGCGCCGTGTTCCCGGGTGAAGACATCCTCGATGACGTCCACGCCACGGCACAGGCGGTCTGGGACATCCGGCGGCTGTTGACCTGGATACGTTCCCAAGAGCCGCAGTCGCCGATCGGGTTGAACAGCCTGTCCCTTGGGGGCTACATCGCGGGGCTGGTCGCCAGTCTCGAAAAAGGTCTCACCTGTGCGATTCTCGGTGTACCGGTAGCCGATGTGGTCGAGGTGCTGGAGTGTCACGCCGGGCTTGCTCGCAACGATCCCCGGCGACGCACTTTGGAATCGGCCGCGCCCATAGGCCGAATGGTCTCACCGCTATCGCTTACACCGCTGGTGCCCATGCGGGGCCGTTTCATCTATGCAGGCCTGGCCGATCGGCTGGTACATCCACGCGAACAGGTGGACCGGCTCTGGAAGCACTGGGGCAGACCGCAGATCATGTGGTACCCCGGTGGCCACATTGGATTCTTCCGCTCCCGGCCAGTGCAGGGGTTCGTGCGGGACGCACTGGTGCAGTCAGGCCTTCTCGACGACTCACCGGTGTCGCGTGCTCGCCCTGCCTAGCTGCGGAGGATGTGATGAACCCGCTGGATCCACTGGACGCGGCGATGATGACCGCGGAACTGCTGTCCAACCCGCTGCATGTGGGCGCGGCACTCATCTTGTCGCCGCCACGGGACGCCGGTCCGGACTATGTCGACCAGCTGCATCGAGAGGCACTCACCTCGGACGATCCGGTCGACCCACGGCTTCGCAGATACCCCCATCGCGGCATCGACACCGGCGGGATATGGGTCTGGCGCGAGACCGAAACGCTTGACATGAGCCGGCATTGCCAGCGCCGAACGGCATCCCCGGGCCGGGACGGGCTGTGGCGGCTGATCGGTGACCTGCATGCACAACCCCTCGACAGGTCACGTCCGTTGTGGATGTCTTATCTGATCGACGGATTCGACAGTGGCCAATTTGCCTTCTTTGTCAAGATTCACCACTCCGTCATCGACGGCGTTGCCGGTTTTCGAATGATCGCCGACGCGCTCAGCACCGACCCCACACAGCGGTCGGCTCCCCCGTTTTATGCCGCGCACCACCTCGAATCAGCAGTGCCGCAAATCGGCCGGAACACGAATCCGTTGGGACCGCTGCGGTTAATGGTGGGCGCGGCAACGTCGAGCGCCGGCCTGATCGAACGAGTTGTCACCGGCGAGGTTTCGAACCTAGTCGAGAGCCTGGCCGGCCGCACCACCGTGCTGCCTTTTAGTGCGCCGTACACGCGATTCAACCGTCGTCTCGGACGCGAACGCGTTGTGGCGGCGGATAGCTTGCCCAAAGATCGCATCAAGGCCATCCAAGAGGTCGCCGGAGTGACCGGCAACGACGTGGTGACCACAGCAATAGCCGGCGCAGTCCGCGACTGGCTGCTCGACCGCGCCGAGCTCCCAAAAAAGTCGCTAGTGGCCATCTGCCCGATCTCAGTGCGCGGCGACGTCGCTGATGCGGCAGATGGCCGACACGGCAACAGGTTCGGCGCCTGGTTATGCCCGTTGGGCACGAATCTAGCCGATCCGGCCGCACGGTTGGAATTGATTCACCAGTCGATGTCGGACGGCAAGCATTGGGTGGCGAAGCGAGGATCGGCGGCGTCACTGCTCACCGTTGCTGCGAGCATGGCTGCGACGGTGCTGCCACCATTGCTACCGTTGACTCCGAAGTTACCTACCGGGTACAACTTGCCGATATCGAATCTTCGCGGTCCACAGTCCCAGATGTATTGGAATGGAGCGCATCTCCAGGAGATCTACCCGGTGTCGGCGGTCTACGACGGCCAAACGCTCAACGTGACCACCTGCTCGTACGCCGGCCGAATCGGATTCGGTTATGTCGCGGGGCGCGACGCGGTTCCCGACATCGCCCGTTTGACTGCGCTCACTGGGAAGGCGCTGACCGAACTCGAATCGGCTGTCGGCGTCCGTCGCGCTTGAGGGCCACGGCCGCCTGACGCGGGTTCAGGAGATGTAGCGGACGATGCTCTCGGCCACACATGCTGGCTTTGCCGACCCTTCGATCTCCACCGTGGTCGACACCGTCGCCTGGACGGCGCCGTCGCCAAGGTCCTCGAAGCCGACCAACGAGCTCTGCGCGCGAACCTTCGATCCGACCGGCACCGGTGCGGGGAAGCGGACCTTGTTCAGGCCGTAGTTGACGGCAAGCTTGATGCCGTTGACCGTGTACATCTGATGCTGAAGTCGGGGCAGCAGAGCCAGCGTCATGAAGCCATGGGCGATGGTCTTGCCGAACGGACCTTTCGCCGCGCGTTCCGGATCCACGTGAATCCATTGGTGATCCCCAGTCGCATCGGCGAAAAGGTTGACGTCTTCCTGGGTAATGGTCACCCAGTCGCTTTGCCCGATGCTTTCACCTTGGGCGGCGGCGAGGTCGGCAACTGAGTCGAAGGTGCGCATTTTGTTCTCCTCTGCTTAAGTGGAAACGATAGTGCCGCACTCACCGCGGCGACGACCGGGGTGGTGACAAACACTCGCCCAGCGATGAGCAGCAGTTTCGCGCGGTCGACGCACGGAGGGTTGGCGGTGAGCGGCACGAGGCTAAGCAAATCGCCGACGCGGCTGACGCGCGCGATACCGGAGGGGGCACTGGCAATGGTTGCGGCGAAGGCTCATCACGGATGGTTCCGGGACACCCGGCTGCACGTCGACGACACCGGCGGTTCAGGCCGGCCGGTGGTGCTGATCCACGGCTGGCCGTTGTCCGGACAAGCATGGTCACCACAGATACCGGCGCTACAAGACGCCGGCTATCGCGTAATCACCTACGATCGAAGGGGTTTCGGCCGCAGCGACAAGCCACTCAAAGGATATGACTACGATGATCTCGCGGAAGATCTGCACGCTCTGATCAACGCCCTCGAACTCGACGACGTCGCACTCGTCGGGTTCTCCATGGGTGGCGGCGAAGTCGCCCGCTACATCTCGTCTTTTGGCGACGCGCGCCTGCACAGCGCCGTGTTCGCCTCCGCGATGACGCCGTTCATGCTGCAAACCCACGACAATCCGGATGGTCCACTGACCAAGCGGGACGCCGAGCAAGCGGCCGCGTCTCTCCTGAAGGATGAAGACAGTTTTTATGAAGAACAGATGACCGAGTTCTTCTCTGCCGGTGGTGAATTGAGGGTTAGCGAAGTTCAGCACCAAAAAGCTGTCGCACTGTGCAAACAGGCGAGCAAGGACGCGTCGCTGGCCTGCATGGCCGCGTGGAGCAATACCGACTTTCGTGACGACCTGGCCCAGGTGTCAGTACCGACGCTGGTCATTCACGGCGACGCCGACGCGTCGGTGCCGTTGGCCGCTTCAGCAAAACGCACCCATGACGCCATTCCCGGCAGTGAGCTGCATGTGATCGCCGATGCACCCCATGGCTGCAACCTCACCCACGCCGACGAATTCAACGAGATACTTCTGACATTCCTCGCACAGTAGTGGTGCTGCCAGGTTTGGCTGGTCATGCTCTTCGGGTAGCCCACGGAAATGGCGAAATTGAAGGGCCATAGGACCGAATCCGACACTGAGGCCGAGACCCACGAGGCACGATCACGTGCCGGTAAAGATGGCGGGAACGGCACATACGTCGGTGCGACAGGCCCCGACGACGCTATCGATGTCAGCGAGACCGGAGCCGAAGCGCGCAGTAGGCAGGGCTGACCGCCAAGCCTGCTGCAGGATGAACGGGTGAGACTGCTCCTGCTCGCTGATACGCATGTGCCGCGACGCGCACGCGATCTGCCCGCGCAGGTATGGGATGAAGTGGCACGGACCGATGTGGTTTTTCACGCCGGCGACTGGGTGGCGCCCGAGTTGCTCGACACGCTGATGGCACAGTCCGCTCGGCTGGTGGGGTGTTGGGGGAACAACGACGGGCCGGCACTTCGGTCGCGGCTTCCGGAACGCGCGGACGTGGTGCTGGAAGGGGTGCACTTCACGGTTGTCCATGAGACCGGCGCCGCAGCCGGCCGCGAGGCACGGATGTCGCAGCAGTACCCGGATACCGACGTGTTGATCTTCGGTCACAGTCACATCCCGTGGGACACCACGACCAGCACAGGTTTGCGGCTACTGAATCCGGGGTCGCCGACGGATCGTCGTCGCCAACCGGCCGGCACCTACATGACCGCTAACGTCCGTCACGGCCACCTGGCCGACGTGCGGCTGCGCCGCGTTGACCGATGATCCACTTATGGATGCATAACTACCCCACAGCTCTCACCAATATTTAGCTCTTAAACAGAGGTATTGTCGGGTAGGTGCAGCTCAACACCGATTTGGCGGCTGACGTTTACCGGGTCGTCGGCAGATTCCGCCGGCAGCTTCGAAGGTCGGTCGGCCGTGGTTTTGATTCAGCGCGACTCACCGAATCTCAGTCGGAGTTGCTCTGGCTGGTGGGCCGGCAACCGGGGATATCGGTGAGCGCGGCCGCTGCCGAACTCGGGTTGGTGCCCAACACCGCCTCGACACTGGTGTCCAGGCTGGTATCCGGTGGCTTACTCACCCGAAGCGTCGGAGCCACCGACCGCCGCATCGGCGAGCTCGCACTCGCCGAGACCGCCCAGCAGATCGTCGACGCATCCAGGGCCGCACGACGCGCGCTGCTGTCCGAGGTACTGGGCGAATTAGATGACGACCAAATCGAATCTCTGGCAAAGGGACTAGAGGTTCTGGACACGATGACACGATTACTCCAGGAGCGACGATCATGAGCGAACTGCTGCCCCCGGCCATCGACTGCCAGCACCTGACCTATCGCTACGGCAAGTTCACCGCCGTCGATGATGTGACGCTGCAGGTGCGGCCCGGTGAGACCATGGGCCTGCTCGGCCACAATGGCGCCGGTAAAACCACATTGGTCCGCATGCTCACCACGTTGACGCCGGTGCAGCACGGCCGGCTAAGCGTCTTCGGGCTGGACTCACGTCACCAGACGGTCGACATTCGAAGCAATATCGGCTATGTGCCACAGCAGCTTTCCATCGAGCCGGCGTTGACGGGCAGGCAGAACGTGGAGTGGTTCGCGCGGCTGTATGGCGTGCCCCGCGCCCGGCGCACCGAACGCGTCGAGCAGGCGCTGGGCGCCATGGAGCTACTCGACGTCGCCAACCGGCTCGCGGGGACATATTCCGGCGGCATGGTGCGCCGGCTCGAGGTGGCACAAGCGCTTGTCAACCGCCCGTCGCTGCTGGTGCTCGACGAACCCACGGTCGGGCTGGATCCCATTGCCCGGGAGGGTGTCTGGAGTCAGGTGCAGAGCATGCAGGCTCAGTTCGGTATGACGGTTCTGCTGACCACCCACTACATGGAAGAGGCCGACACGCTGTGCGATCGGGTGGCGCTGATGCATCGGGGTGAGTTACGTGCGGTGGGAACGCCCGCGAAGTTGAAGTCGGCGTTGTCGCCGGCGGCCACGCTCGAGGACGTGTTCCGTTACTACGCGGCATCCGCCTTATCACAGCAGGCGGAAGCTTCCGGGTCCTCAGAGTCATTGCGTTCTATCCGTTCCAGTAGAAAGGTTGCCCGTCGTGCAGGTTGACCAACACCCGATCGAGGTAACGCTGCTGCGCGCCCCCCGCGGCTGGCAACGCGTCGGCGCGACGATGGGCCGGATCGGGGCCTTCGTCATCGTCGAACTGCAGAAGCTGCAACACGACCGCACCGAGCTCGTCACCCGGATGGTGCAACCGGCGCTGTGGCTGCTGGTCTTCGGCACCACGTTCAGCCGTCTGCACGTGATCAATACCGGATCGGTGTCCTATCTGGCTTTCCTGGCGCCTGGCATCATCGCCCAGTCGGCGCTTTTCATTTCAATTTTCTACGGGATACAAATCATCTGGGACCGTGACGCCGGCATCCTGGCCAAACTCATGGTGACACCCGCACCGGCGTCGGCGCTGATCACCGGTAAATCGTTTGCGGCGGGTGTGCGATCGGTGGCACAGGTCATCGGCGTGTTGGCACTCGCCTATCTGATGGGCGTCGGGCTGACCATCAACCCACTACGGATCCTGGGCGCGATGGCCATCGTCATGCTGGGTGCCGCGTTTTTCGCGTGCCTGTCGATGACTTTGGCCGGGCTGGTCCGCAATCGCGATCGGCTGATGGGTATCGGTCAAGCCATCACGATGCCGTTGTTCTTCGCGTCGAACGCGCTATATCCCGTCAAGGTGATGCCGGCATGGCTGCATGTGCTCAGCAAGATCAACCCGCTCAGCTATGAAGTCGACGCGCTCCGGGCGCTGCTGATCGGCACCCCGTTCAATCCAGCCGACATCGCCGTCTTGGTGGCTGCTGCGGTACTCGGAATCGCAACTGCATCAATGCTTTTACGACGTCTGGTGTCCTAAGCAGAGGCATCCGCGTCGGAAATTACTACGGCTCAACGTTTCACAATCGTTATCTTCGAGTCCCCGCCGACGCTCAATCGTTAGCGAACCGCGACACCACATCCCGAGTCGACAAACGGGAGTGGGTCGCGTGCTGTGTTTGACTGCCTCAGACAGCTATTCGACCGCGTGAATGCGGCAGATGAAAGTTGGGATGGGTAGGAGCTATGAAGTTCGTTGAGAAGTTGCGCGGCGCGGCGGGGCGTTTGCCGCGTCGACTGGCAATCGCGACCATCGGGGCAGCCCTGCTGGCCGGTCTGATCGGTGCTGTCGGCGGCTCGGCGACCGTGGGGGCATTTTCCAAGCCGGGCCTGCCAGTCGAGTACCTGCAGGTGCCATCCGCGGGGATGGGCCGAAACATCAAAGTTCAATTCCAGGGCGGCGGACCGCACGCGCTCTACCTGCTCGACGGGTTGCGTGCCCAGGATGATTTCAACGGTTGGGACATCAATACTCCGGCGTTCGAGGAGTTCTACCAGTCAGGGCTGTCGGTGATCATGCCAGTCGGTGGACAGTCCAGCTTCTACAGCGACTGGTATCAGCCGGCGTGCGGCAAAACCGGCTGCCAGACCTACAAATGGGAAACGTTCATGACCCGCGAGCTGCCGCAGTATCTGCAGGCAAACCGGGGCATCTCGCCGACCGGCAATGCCGCAGTGGGCCTGTCGATGTCGGGTGGGTCTGCACTGATCCTGGCCGCCTACTACCCGCAGCAGTTCTCCTACGCAGGGTCGTTGTCGGGCTTCCTGAACCCATCTGAGGGCTGGTGGCCGACGCTGATCGGTCTGGCGATGAGCGATGCGGGCGGCTACAGCGCCACTAACATGTGGGGTCCCACGAGCGATCCGGCGTGGAAGCGCAACGACCCGATGGTCCAGATTCCTCGACTGGTGCAAAACAACACCCGCATCTGGGTCTACTGCGGTAACGGCACTCCGAACGACCTTGGCGGCGATAGCATGCCGGCGAAGTTCCTGGAGCAGTTCACGCTGCGCACCAACGAGCAGTTCCGCGACAACTACGTGGCCGCGGGCGGCAACAACGGCGTGTTCAACTTCCCGCCGAACGGCACGCATGACTGGGGTTACTGGAACCAGCAGTTGGTCGCCATGAAGCCCGACATTCAGCGCGTGCTGAGCGGCGGACAAGCCGCCACCTGATCTACCTCCTGCGATACATCGGCAGCAGCGCGCCCCCAGCGCTGCTGCCGATGTTTTTTTACGGCAACTTAATTCAGCAAGGCGCGGCGATCCTGGTGGAAGTAGGTGTATCCGGTTGTCAAGGCGCACACGACCGAAGCGGCTATCAGCATCCCGGTCCCATTGACCACCAGGCTGATGCAGCCGCCCAAGGCGGCGCCGAACACAAAGCTGGCGAACAGCAAGAAGTAGCCGAGCCAATCCGACACGTCTCCACCCGCGATGTGGCGTTCGATGCCCTGCCCCATCTTGACCAGGGTGCCGGTCACGTAGCTCAGCGGTACCGAGACCTCGCCATCTTTGACGAACGAAGTGTTCAGAGCGCCAATACCGAAGACCACCAACATAATCGGCGCGAAGTCGACGAGGTTCTCCTCCCACCCCTCATCGACGACGTCGACCACCGTCGCGGCCAACAGACTGAAGGTGGCGAGCACCGTGGGTCCGTGCGGATGCGCAACCCAGAAATGCCGCCTGCACACTGACGCGACCACCACGCCGGCGACGAAACACAGCATCAGCACGCCGGCCGATACCGACAGCACCACGTCGTCGCGAAAGTACCCGAGCACAGCGCGCTGTGCATTCCCGGTCATGAATGTCACAAAGTATCCGGCGGAGTGGGTGAATGCGGTCGCGCCCAGTACGCCGGCCAGCGCAGCCAGCACCCACGACAACCGCGCCTCACTGTCGAATGTCTCACGCAGCATGCAGACATGCTTTCACCGCAACGGCAATGCGCGCAGCGCGACGACGCTAACTCAGGCGGCACTCATATCAATGGGCTGTTCAGTTGTCGACCAACTTGGCGATCGACCGCAGCGGGATAGGCAGCCAGCCGGGGCGGTGCCGGGACTCGTAGCCGGCCTCATACACCGCCTTGTCCAGTTCGTATGCCGCCAGTAGCAGCGCCGAATCACGGGGATCGACGCCGGATCCGGCCGCGTAACCATCACAGAACGCTGTGCGGTTGCGCTGCACCCACTCTCGGGCGCGCGCCGCGAGTTGCTTATCGGTCGACTGGTCGACCAGTGGCCCGTAGGCGGCGTACTCGAAGGAGCGCAACACACCGGCCACGTCGCGCAACGGAGAATCCGGCGCGCGGCGCTCCTCCAGCGGCTGACCGGGCTCACCTTCGAAGTCGATCAACAGCCAGGACTCCGGGGTGCGCAGCACCTGGCCCAGATGCAGGTCGCCATGCACCCGCTGCACGGTGATGGTCTGCTCGGCCAGCTTTTGGAAGCGCTGCTCGATCGTCTCCGCGTACTGCTCGAGCTCGGACACCGCCGCCACCGCCGAGGACAACCGCGCCAGCATGGTGTCGACCGGGAACGGGGCATGCGACGTGCCGAGCACTTCGGCGAGGGTGGCGTGCACTGATGCGACCGCCTCCCCCAGCCGGTAGGACTCGCCGGCGAAGTCGCCGCCCACCTCGTGGGCGTACAGGTCACCCTCGGCGAACAGATCGCGGACACTGGCCGTGGCCATGGCCCAGCCTTCGGCCGCGTTGGCCGCGTACTGTGTCGCCATACCGAGCGGGCTGCTGGTTGCGGTGTCGCCGTCGTTGGTCAGCTCGTAGCTGCCGAGCAGTCGAGCCACATGTGGGTTTTCGGCCCGGCCGAGCACCCGGTTCAGCTCGATATCGGGATTGATGCCGGGGCGGACGCGGCGGAACACCTTCAGGATGGCATCCCGCTCGAAGATCACGCTGGTGTTGCTCTGCTCGGCGTCTGACACCCGTGGCGCCGCCTCCAGCGGAAGGGTGACCTCCGGCTCCTTAGCGAACGCCACATCGGAGCGAACCGCGGACGTGTCGATCAGCGAGAGCAGAAATTGGGCCGCCGACGGGTCATACAGCGCGTCGTACGCGGTGCGATCGTTGTCGGCGCCGATGGTGGCGACAGTGGTGTATTCGGGGACCGGCGCGGTGTCCCAGATGACGATCACCTGATAACGCTCTGCCGAGCCATCGGTGTACGCGACGTCGACCATCACCAGGTCGAGATCATCGTTCAGCCCGACAACATGACCCGCCTCTGCGCTGGCGATTTCCCGCCCTCGTCCGGCGTACCAGCGCTGCTCGGGAAGCCACTGCGACCACGGCAGGTTCATTGCGTCTCCCCTGACTCAACCAGCGCGAACCAGTAGAACCCATGCCCTGGCAGCGTCAGCAGATAAGGCAGTTGGCCGATGCGCGGGAACTCCACCTGACCGGTCAATTCGACCGGGGTGTAGCCGCTCCAGTGCTGGAGGTTCAATTCGATGGGCTGCGGGAAACGCGACAGGTTATTCACGCAAAGCACCACATCGTGGTCGGCTTCGCGTACATAGGCCAATACTGACGGGTTGGATCCACCCATTTCCTCGAACGTACCTACCGCGAACGCGTGGTGTCTGCGCCGCACCGCCAGCATGGTGCGTGTCCAATTCAGCAGCGACGTCGAGGTGTCGCGTTGCGCCTCCACGTTCACGGTTTGGTAGCCGTAGACCGGATCCTGGCTGGGTGGCACGTACAACCGACCGGGATTGGCGGTGGAAAAGCCGGCGTTGCGGTCCGGAGTCCACTGCATCGGGGTGCGCACGCCGTCGCGATCGCCGAGCCAGATGACGTCACCCATGCCGATCTCGTCGCCGTAGTAGATGACCGGGGAGCCGGGCAGCGACAGCAGCAACGCGGTGAACAGCTCAATCTGATCGGGATCTTTCTCCAGCAGCGGGGCCAGCCGGCGACGGATGCCGACATTCGCCTTCATCCGGGGATCCTTGGCGTATTCGGCGTACATGTAGTCACGTTCGTCGTCGGTGACCATTTCCAGGGTCAGCTCGTCGTGATTACGCAGGAAGATGCCCCACTGCGCCATCTTCGGAATCGGCGGCGTTTGCGCCATGATCTCCGAGATCGGGAAACGCGATTCACGGCGCACCGCCATGAAGATGCGCGGCATCAGCGGAAAGTGAAATGCCATGTGGCATTCGTCGCCACCGGTTTCAGGGTCACCGAAATACTCGACGACGTCGCCTGGCCACTGATTGGCCTCGGCAAGCAACACCCGACCCGGGAATTCGTCGTCGACGACCTTGCGGACTCGCTTGAGGAACGCGTGTGTCTCAGGCAAGTTCTCGCAGTTGGTGCCCTCACGTTCGAAGAGGTAGGGCACCGCGTCAAGCCGGAACCCGTCGATACCGAGGTCGAGCCAGAACCGCATGACGTCGAGCATCGCCTCCTGAACAGCGAGGTTGTCGTAATTCAAGTCGGGCTGATGATCGAAGAACCGGTGCCAGTAGAACTGCCGGCGCACCGGGTCAAACGTCCAGTTCGAGTCTTCGGTGTCGACGAAGATGATCCGCGCATCGGCGTACTTCTCGCTGTTGTCACTCCACACGTAGTAGTCGCCGTACGGTCCGTCGGGGTCGCGACGCGACTCTTGGAACCAGGGGTGCGAATCCGACGTGTGGTTCATCACCAAGTCGGTGATGACCCGGATGCCTCGCCGGTGCGCTGCGTCGAGCAGCTCGACGAAGTCATCGACGGTGCCGAATTCGGGCAGCACCTTGTAGAAGTCACGGATGTCGTAGCCGCCGTCGCGTAGCGGCGAATCGTAAAACGGCGGCAGCCAAATGCAGTCCACACCCAGCCACTGCAGGTAGTCGATCCGTTCGGTCAGCCCGCGCAGGTCGCCGAACCCGTCACCGTTGGAGTCATAGAACGCCCGCACCAACACTTCGTAGAACACCGCATGCTTGAACCACGTCGAATCGGCGGGCAGTTCCCTGGCGTCGGGGAAGTCATCGGCACTGGGATGTTCGACTACGCCGGCTTCGACGCGACTTCCCTCTGCAGGATCATGCTCGACGGTGTCGTCTCTGTCGCTCGTCAAGTCCACGATTTTACACGTACCCGAGGCGTCGCATCGCAAACCATATGCCCGCCAAACGAATTGAGAGCAGCAGTTTTAGCCGCGGTGTGCAGGTCAGCCCGGTGGGCCATCTGCCAACGTGACGTTGACGGTCCGACCACCGACCCCCACTGAGACATTGTCGCCGGGATGGTGCTGATCGAGGATGGCGGTCAACGCGGTGGCCGAGTTGACCGGTTGGCCGTTGATCGAGTTGATCACCTCTCCCGGGGTGAGCCCCGCACCCGCGGCAGGACCGGTCGGAATCACCTGCTTGACCACAGCGCCGGCACCACCGGCGGCGTCGTTGACACCGACACCGAGGAAGGCCGTCGGACCGATGTGCACTGTCGGCGATCCGCCGCCCCGAATCTGCCCGGCGATGGCCATCGCCTCATTGATCGGGATCGCAAAACCTTGCCCGCGGCCCAGGTGGAAGTTGTCGGATGCGGCGGTGTTCATGCCGATCACCTGATTGGCGGCGTTGACGGTGGGACCACCGGAGTCGCCGGGACGAATCGCCGCGTCGACCTGGATCAACCCATTCAGTGTCTCGGTGCTACCAGTCAGGGCGTCGGCCGCTGACACCGTCTGGTTCAACCCGACGACGCGACCGTCCACCGCGCTGGGTGTTCCGCCGACACCACCGGCGTTGCCCAGCGAGACGATCGGCTCGCCGACGCTGACCGTGTCGGAGTTACCGATGTTGGCCGGCTGCAGTCCGCCCCCGGCAAGCTGCAAGACCGCGATGTCATGGCTGCGGTCGTAGCCGATCACCGTGGCCGGGAAGGTCTGGCCACTGCTGATGGACCTCGCAGTGAGCTCGGTGGCCCCGGCGACCACGTGGTTGTTGGTGAGTACCGTGCTGGGACCGATCGCAATGCCGGTTCCTGCGCCCACGGCACTCTGGTAGCCGAGCTTGGCATCGATGTCGACGATCGTCGGGCCCACCTGCCCGACAGCTTCCAGAGAATCTTGCGGTGCCAGCGGCGTCAACGGCAACGCGTGGGCGGGTGCCGTGCCCAGACCCAGCACGGCCATCAGGCTAAGCAACCACGACGACCACCGCGGTCTACGGCGGTGCGATTCGCTCATCGGTGTTACCTCCTGTTTGGGTCCAAGCCGCATGGGTTCCAGCCCGATCAAGCTCGGATTGTCGCAGCGTCGGGGTCCCTCCGCGCGATTTTGTTCACTACACGGTAACCGGGGTTTGCCCACCGGGCATCCCGGCCCCGACGTTGCTGAATGATCGGCCGCTTGGATACGGGTTGGGAATATCCGCGAATTGATGTCGCCAAACGGGCGCTGATCAGGCGGTTCCCCAAACCGCCGGGCAAGCACGCTGATCAGGCCGGCGAATCGGCCTTTCGGCCGAGATGCGGCCAACCGGTAGCTTCATGGCTTCGGGGTTCTAGCCGGGCCTGGCAACTCGACAGCAAAGGTGCCTTCTTCATGAGCGTGCTTGATTCATTCCGACTTGACGACAAAGTCGTGATCGTGACCGGCGCTTCGTCCGGGCTCGGTGTGGCGTTCGCCCAGGCTTTCGCTGAAGCCGGCGCCGACGTCGTGTTGGGTGCACGTCGCGTCACCAGATTGGCCGAGACTGCCGCGCTGGTGGAGGCCGCCGGCCGCACGTCGCTGGCGGTCGGCACCGACGTCAGCATGCCCGAGCAGTGCCAAGCGCTGGTCGACTCGGCGATGCAGACCTTCGGCCGAGTCGACATCTTGATCAACAACGCCGGGGTGGGCAGCGCCCACCCGGCGACCCGCGAGACACCCGAGCAGTTCCGCGCGGTCGTCGACGTCAATCTCAGCGGCGCGTACTGGGTGGCGCAGGCCTGCGGCCGGGTCATGCAGCCGGGGAGTTCGATCGTGAACATTGCCAGCATCCTGGGGATCACCACCGCCGGTCTGCCGCAGGCCGCCTACAGCGCGAGCAAGGCCGCGATTATCGGGCTCACCCGAGACCTCGCTCAGCAGTGGGGCTCCCGGAAGGGAATTCGAGTCAACGCGCTGGCACCGGGGTTCTTCCGGACCGAGATGACCGACGAGTACAAGCCCGGATACCTGGAGAGTCAGGCGCATCGCCTGGTGCTGGGCCGCTTGGGTGACCCACGAGAGCTCGCCGCCACCGCCGTCTGGCTGGCGTCGGCGGCCGGTGGTTATCTCACCGGACAGACGATCGTCGTCGACGGCGGCCTGACCATCACGTAATTCTTCAGCGCTCGTCAGCGTCCGTTCAGCGGCCGGTCTCTAGGCTGGCCTGGTGGTCGACTTCGACCCCAAGGCGAGCTTCGCGCGTGCGCCGGTGGCCCGACTGGGCACCGTCGCTGCCGACGGCACGCCGCACCTGGTGCCGGTGGTGTTCGCGCTGCGCGACGAGGTCGTCTACACCGCCGTGGACGCGAAGCCCAAGACCACCCAGCGGCTGCGCAGGCTGGCCAACATCGAACGACACCCACTGGTAAGCCTGTTGGTCGACCACTACGCCGATGACTGGACGCAGCTGTGGTGGGTCCGGATCGACGGTCTGGCGGCGATACATCACGACGGCAATGCCGTGCGCGCAGGGCATGATCTGCTGCGCACGAAATATCCTCAGTACCAATCGGTTCCGCTGAATGGCCCGGTTATCGCCATCGCGGTCCAGCATTGGAGCAGCTGGCACGCCTGACCGTCGCTGCGGCGCGGAAATCCCTCGTTTCTGCCCTGTTCACTCTTGTGCTACGCGGGTGCGAGGGGAAAAGTGACATACATCATGCTGGCCGCGCGCCCCGCTCGCGGGCTCAGCGAGCCGATGCGGGCTCAAAGGAGAGACACGTCATGGCAGACAAGTCGAATGCTTCGCAAAGCGCAGGAGCCGCCCCCGCCGTGGACGATCCGGCCGCCGTCCGGAACGTGGTGCTGGTAGGGCCGTCCGGCGGCGGGAAGACCACCCTGGTCGAGGCCCTTCTGGTCGCCGCGGGAGTGTTGTCCAGACCCGGCTGCATCGCCGACGGCACCACGGTCTGCGACCACGACGAGGCCGAGATCCGCCAGCAGCGGTCAGTCGGCCTTGCCCTGGCATCGCTGTTGCACGACGGCGTCAAGGTCAACCTCGTCGACACTCCCGGTTACGCCGATTTCGTCGGCGAACTGCGGGCCGGGCTGCGAGCCGCGGACTGCGCTCTTTTCGTGATCGCGGCGAACGAAGACGTCGACGAACCGACCAAGTCCCTCTGGCAGGAGTGCAGCCAGGTCGGGATGCCACGGGCGGTGGTGATCACCAAACTCGACCATGCCAGGGCCAACTATCAGAACGCCCTGACGACAGCCCAGAATGCGTTCGGCGACAAGGTCTTACCGCTCTACTTGCCCGCCGCCGACGGTCTGATCGGGCTGCTATCGCAAACGCATTACGAATACCAGGGCGGCACGCGGAACGCGCACCCGCCGGATCCGTCGCACGACGACCAGATCGAAGAAGCGCGCGGCACCCTGATCGAGGGGATCATCGAGGAGTCCGAGGACGAATCCCTGATGGAACGTTATCTCGGCGGCGAAAAGATCGACGAGTCGGTCTTGATCGACGATCTGGAGAAAGCGGTCGCCCGTGGCTCCTTCTTCCCGGTGATTCCGGTCTGCAGCAGCACTGGGGTCGGCACCCTGGAGCTACTGGAGATTGCCACCCGCGGATTCCCATCGCCGGCCGAACACCCACTGCCCGAGGTCTTTACCCCGCAGGGTGCCGCCTTCACCAAAGTGACCTGCGGCTCCGATTCACCACTGCTGGCCGAGGTGGTGAAGACCACGTCAGACCCCTACGTCGGCAGGCTGAGCCTGGTCCGGGTGTTCTCCGGCACCATCAGGCCCGACACGACGGTTCATGTATCGGGCCATTTTGCTTCGTTTTTCGGAGCCTCCTCCGGCGTCAACAACGGGGTCGGCAACAACCACGCCGACCACGACGAGGACGAGCGCGTCGGTGCGCTGTCGTTCCCGTTGGGCAAGCAACAGCGGCCCGCGTCGGTGGTGCTGCCCGGTGACATGTGCGCGATCGGCCGACTGAGCCGGGCGGAAACCGGAGACACTCTGTCGGACAAGGCCGAACCCCTGGTTCTCAAACCCTGGATCATGCCGGAATCGCTGCTGCCGGTGGCGATCCAGGCACACGCGAAGACCGACGAGGACAAGCTGTCGGTCGGGTTGGGACGGTTGGCCGCCGAGGATCCGACGCTGCGAATCGAGCAGAATCCGGAGACGCACCAGGTGGTGTTGTGGTGCATGGGTGAGGCGCACGCCGGTGTCGTGCTGGACGCGCTGGCAAACCGGTACGGCGTAGCCGTGGACACCGTCGAACTGCGGGTGCCTCTGCGGGAAACGTTCAGCGGCAAGGCAAAGGGCCATGGCCGGCACGTCAAGCAATCCGGCGGACACGGCCAGTTCGCGGTCTGCGACATCGAAGTTGAACCGCTGCCGGAAGGGTCGGGCTTCGAGTTTCACGACAAGGTGGTCGGCGGCGCAGTGCCGCGGCAGTTCATCCCTAGTGTGGAAAAGGGGGTGCGCGCTCAGATGGAAAAGGGTGTGCACGCCGGTTACCCCGTGGTCGACATCCGCGTCACGCTGCTCGACGGCAAGGCGCACAGCGTCGACTCGTCAGACTTCGCCTTCCAGATGGCCGGTTCGCTGGCCTTGAAGGAGGCCGCGGCGGCGACCAAGGTGGCCCTGCTCGAGCCGATCGACGAGATCTCGGTGTTGATCCCCGACGATCTGGTCGGCGCGGTGATGGGTGATTTGTCTGGGCGTCGTGGCCGGGTGCTGGGTACTGACACCGCCGGCAACGACCGCACCTTGGTGAGAGCCGAAGTGCCTCAGGTTGAGTTGACTCGTTACGCCATCGACTTACGCTCACTCTCACATGGGGCGGCTTCGTTCACCCGCTCCTTCGCCCGATATGAGCCGATGCCGGAATCCGCTGCTGCCCGGGTGAAATCAGCCGACTGACGGACCGGGTTTCACCTCTCACTCAACCAAGCCACTGTCGTCGACAGGTCTCGAACGTCGACGCCGATCGCCCGACACTCCTGGACGCCTCGATCATCAAGCCCGGACACCGCATCGGAGACCAGCACGATTCGGAAGTCCCGCTCAGAGGCCTCGTAGATAGACGCCCGGGGACAGTTCGGGAAGTTGCAGCCAGCGAAAACCACTGTGTCGCTGCCGATATCGCGAAGATGCTGCTCGAGCCGGGTCTGGTAGAAGGCGCCCCACCGCGGCTTGTAGATCACGTGTTCGCGCGGGCCCAGCCGTTGCAGTCCATCATTGAGTAACAAATCGTGGTCCAGTTCAACAGGATTGGGCAACAACTCGGATGCGATCTGCGATCCGGCGCTGCCCGGAACGGCCATCCGCGCGCCACGTTCGATCGCAAGCTTGCGCACCATGTCGGCGTTCGACCCATCCGTACGGTAGAACCGGACGATGTGCACGATCGGCAGTGCGCGATCGCGAAATTCGGTCGCCAACCGGGCCATAGCCGGGATCGCCGCCGCAGTGCCCTCGATGGGCATCGGAGCGTCGTCGGCGTAAAAGTCGCGTTGGACGTCGATCAGGAGAAGTGCTGCCGAACGTGGCAGCGGCCGCGTGTACGGGTCGGTCATAGCGTTGGTTTAACACAGCGATCTGCGCTTGCCAACTCTGAAGTAACCTGGCGAGTTTCACATCACGGCAGCGGCGCTTTTGCCCGTCCCGAGCAGGTCAGCTAAGGGTTTTCCGCTCAGGTAATCGCGACTTGCGCATTTCGCGATCCGTTTGCTGAGCGCCGGATAGGGTACATATTAGAAGTACAGAATGTAAGCGCTTCGGGCTTGCACCATCTCGAAGGGTGGACATCGTGCGTACAGCGAACCGAAAATTGTGGCTCGCGGCCGCAGTTGCCGTGCTGGCCATGGCGGGATCCGGCGCCCCGAGCATGGCAGCGATCGCGCCTCCGAGCCCGGCCGCCGGCACAGCGGGCATCGCCTCGATCCAGCCCGCGAACGGCGCGGTGGTCGGTGTGGCCCACCCGGTGATCGTCACGTTCACCGGGCCCGTCAACGACCGGACAGCCGCCGAACAGGCGATCAAGATCACCGTGCCGAACCACATCACCGGGAAGTTCAGTTGGGTGGACAACAACGTCGTGCAATGGATCCCGAACGGCTACTGGCCTGCTCACAGCCACATCGATGTTGCGGTGCACGCGTTGTCGACCGGCTTCGACACCGGCGACGAGGTCGTGGGAGTTGCCAGCATCTCGGCGCACACCTTCACCGTGAGCCAAAACGGCGAGGTGTTGCGCACGATGCCCGCGTCGATGGGCAAACCCAGTCGCCCCACGCCGATGGGCAACTATTCCGCGCTGTCCAAGGAGCGCACGGTCCGGATGGACTCGCGGACGATCGGGATCCCGCTGAGCTCGCCGGAGGGATACGACATCGTGGCCTCCTACGCGGTCCGTGTTACCTGGAGCGGTGTCTACGTGCATTCGGCTCCCTGGTCGGTGGATTCACAGGGATATGCGAACGTCAGCCACGGCTGTATCAACCTCAGCCCGGACAACGCTGAGTGGTACTTCAACACCGTTCACGTGGGTGATCCGATCAACGTCGTGGCGTAGCGGGGGCGTGCGCACGGCCTGACCTCGCACTGCTCTGGCGACGGTCACACCCACATATGGAAGAGGCAGGTTCGATCGCTACGGCGGGCGGGACGTGTTGTACGTCAGCGACATCGACGTACCGGCCCCCGGCCCGGGAGAGGTGCTCGTTGAGATTCGCGCCGCCGGGATCAATCCCGGCGAGGCGGCTATTCGCACCGGCGCACTGCCGACTTCGACGACAACGCCGGCCAGGTCGCTGCCCTCCTGTCGACCTCGGTGTGCCGCCGGAACGCATCGCCACCATCATCTCTTTCGCGAAGGCTGCCGAAGTTGGCGCCAAGACCGAGGGCAGCGCCGAAGCATCGACGCCGGCGGTACTGGCCGAACTCGCCGACCTGGTCGCCTCCGGCGCAGTCGACTTCGACGTCGCCGCCACCCACCCCCTCGATCGCGTCGCCGACGCATTTGAAGAGCTCGAGCAGCGCCACACCCACGGCAAAATCGTTCTGCTGCCCTGAGATTCGGCTAGGCGATTCCGGCCTGGAAGATCTTGACCACCACCATCACGCCTGCGATGACCAAGTAGGTGCGCAGCGTCAACAGCCCGGCCCGACGCAACGGTGAGATCACCGGCCGCTCCAGCGTCGCCAATGCCGGTGTGGTCCACCGTGCACGAACCTGATTGCGGAATGCTTTGATTTCCTTCCGTGTCAGCTTCGGGAAGTCTTCGAGCTCCTCCACCTGATCGAGGTCGAGTGCCCCGAACGGCACCGTGTTCTCCGACTCGCGTCGTTGTGCTGTCCAACCGACGGTGAAGATGACAGCTCCGCCCAACACGCCAAGCCCCGCGGCTGTTCCGAGGCCGGTGACCAACGCTGCGGTGGGCAGGTTGGGGAAAAACGTCACCGCAGTCAGCATCAGCGATAGCACCACCAGCGACCAGACGATCAACCACGCCAACGCGTTCTGCCGGAAGCTGTTTACCCACGGGCCCATTATCGGGCGATCGTTGCACAGCAGCACCAAAAACACCGTCGCCGAGGGCAACAGCACGCCGGCCAGCGCCTGGACACCCTGCGTGATCAGACCGAGGACGTGATCGGGGCTGAATGCAACGGCAGCCGAGACGGCCAGCAGCGCAGCGTAACTGCCGTAGAACAGCGGCGCCTCGGTGATCTTCCAGTGCAACGAATGTGGCTTGCCCATCGCGTCACCCAGCGCGTAAGTAGTTGCCAGCCCAACGCAGTTCGCACCGAGTAAGGATGCATCCAGCAAGATGATCGCGAACAACACCCCGACCGTATGGCCCACATGGTTCGACAGGTGGGTAGCGACCGCTCCGGCGTCGGTGAAGTTCCCTGCGACGGCCGTGCCGCCGAGCCCGAATGCGGTGGCTGCCATCAGCGCGATCGCGCCGCCCATCACCCCGACGATGCCGATGACCAAATCCGCTCGCCCGTAGGGAATCCAGCGCGGAGTGATGCGCTTGTCGACGACGTTGGACTGCTGAAAGAACAACTGCCAGGGTGCCACCGTGGTGCCCACAATCGCCATGATCACCATCAGCACGATGGAGTCAGGAGTGCCCGGCAAGGAGGGGATCAGCCCATGCATGCTGGCGCCGAAGGTGGGGTGTACCGACAACGCAAGCGGGAAGATGGCGATGTTCACCGCGATCAGCACGAACATCAGCTGTTCCCATCGACGGAACGAGCCACCGGCCACCACCGCGAACAGCAGCACCGCGGCAGCCGGTATCGCAAGCACCTTCGGGCAGCCCAAGAATCCGAGGGCCAGGGACACCCCGATGAATTCGGTGACGATCGTCAAGGCGTTGAGTATCAACAGATCTCCGACACTGAATGCGCCCCAGAACTTGCCGAACCGTTCGAAGATCAGCCGCGCATGGCCGACCCGGGTGACTGCACCCAGCCGGAGCACCATCTCCTGGTTGACATAAAGCACAGGGATCAGCAGCGCCAGCGTCCATAGCAGTTTCATGCCGTAGTTCTGGCCGGCCTGCGTGTAGGTCGCGACTCCACCGGCGTCGTTGTCGCCGACCATCACGATCAGTCCTGGTCCGGTGATGACCAACAGCATCCGAAGCCGTTGCCACCAACTACGACCCGGGTCCGCGGCGTCCATCCGGATGCGGCCGAATGCGCCGACGATATCGCCGACGTGCGCCGAGTCCAACACCGCCGCTCCAGAGGGTGCGGGCTGGGCAGCGGCATCGTACGCGGCGCCGATGGCGGTCTGAGGGGAGATGGAAGTCATCGGCCTCTCGCTCTCTGCAAAGGAATGGAGTTGATGGTGGACAGCGTCAGAAAGGTCGGAATGTCGTGGGCGCGGCGGCGTCAGGGCAGGCCGAAGCGGCGCGCGACACAGCGCACATGCGCGGCGGCAGCAGCCGCTCAGCGCGCCCGCGTCGAACGGGTCAGCAGCGGTGACGTTCGCTACGAGGCCGACGCCCGCCTGGCCAAGCCGTGGTCACCGTCAGCGGAGTTCAGGACAAACAACGGCGTCTTGCTAAGCCGGCTGCGGTAATACGACCAGGGTGGACGCTGCTCTTCGGGGAGGCCCACCATCTGGTCGAGCAAGTTGGTAGCATGCAGCGCAGCGGCGACATGGCGCTCGACACGTCCCAAATCGCTGAAGGCCCTGAACATGTCATCGGCGGCGCCGGCGACTGCGCTTGCTGGGCTTACGGAAAGCAGCTCGAGTGCTTCCATCAGGGCCGCGCGAACGTCTCCGCAGGCGCGGTGGATCTGACGCTCGGGATTAGGCCGTGCCATGACTGCCCCCTCGATCTGTCTGTGAGACAGGGAATTCCATGATCGTCTCCTGTCGTAAAGCCCCGACCGCCCATCACAAATCATTGCTACCGCCGAAGAATTTCGCGCACGATTCATCGCCGCGCGCACCAATTACGCGCAGCCACAACCGAAGTAGCGTCCGCGAAAGAATCAGGCGGCAGAAGAAATGCCGCAGCCGGATCGGGACGAAACGGATTTCGAATACGGATGCGGACTGTCGCTCGGACTCATCTCGCCCATCACCTCCTCGCGGCCAGGACACACGCGGGTGTCATACCCAGGTGCACGCACATAGAGGGAATCTGACGCCAAGGGCGCCGCACCCCTCTCGTCGGAGCTTCGGCACTGCACGGCGTATCCGGATTTGGTCCGGAAGCCACTTGGGCTCAACCCTTAGGCCGGGAAGAGCTGTCCTGACCCGGGGCGTCTCTCGACGTTCGGGGTCAGTGGCCTATATCCATGCAGACGCCTCACCTACCGAGGTGCTTGCGGGTCCATCCTTGCACCGGAAGCGGTGCAGGTCAAACATTCTTGGAAAAATATTTCCGGTCAACCCCGTCACGGGTCGCCAGCCGCAGGGGGCGGACAACTTGCGGTCGGAGCCGCCTAGGCTCGACACTATGCCAACCACACTGCACGATCAGCGAGTCGCAGCAAACCTTGACCGGATGTACGCGACGTCGAGGGAACAGATGTCCCAGTTGCGCGATATGCGAGGTGTGCTGTCGCCGAGCAGGACCGCACAGGAACGCGCCGACGCGATGAGCGCTTTCTACATCCCAGTGACTCCGGAGGCCGGCCGGCTGCTGTACTCGCTGGTGCGGGCAACTCGTCCGGCCACCATTGTGGAATTCGGTATGTCCTTTGGCATTTCAGCACTTCACTTAGCCTCGGCGGTACGCGACAATGGCAGCGGCCGAGTGGTGACCACGGAGCTCAGCGCTGACAAGATCGCCGCTGCCAAGCAGACATTCGCCGACACCGGTTTGGACGACCTGATCACAGTCCTCGAGGGTGACGCGCTTTCGACGCTTGCCAACCTGGACGGACCGGTCGGTTTTGTGCTGCTCGACGGTTGGAAGGAGCTGTACCTGCCGGTGATCAAGCTGCTCGAGCCACGCTTGTCCCCGGGCGCCCTCGTCGTCGCCGACAACACGGAGTCGCCTGATACGCAGCCCTATCTCGACTACGTCCGCAACACCGAGAACGGGTACATCAGCGTCAATTTTGCCGCCCGCGAGAGCGACAGCATGGAAATCAGCTGCCACGTCGGCGCGTAGCTGTAACTACCTGAGCGATTCCTCGAGCCACGGCGTCAGCCACTTCACTCCTTCGGCGGTCAGGTGGACCCCGTCGCTACGTACCTGGATGCCGTCGACTTTGGCGGTGTACACCCCGTCCGGGCAGAGCTTTTTGTTCAGGTCCAATATTCCCACGCCTGCGCGCTGCCCGATTGTTCTGCTCAGCAACGTGTTCCACTCTTTGACCCGCTCGGGTTGATCCTCTGGATACACGCTCCCGTCCGGGCGCTCCCCCCGCCGGCTGTACGGCAGGTTGGCAACCGTCAGTGCCGCCCCGCTGGCGCTGAGAATGTCGACCGCACGGCCTAATTCACCGGTCAGGTAGGCGTCGAACGCCGGGTCGCCGATGTGGGTCCAGCTTCCCTCGTTGACCCGATCCACGGTTTCCCAGCGGCCGACGATCAGCAGTATGGCGTCGGGCCGGTCGGCAGCGATCTCTGATCTCCATCTGGTCGGCCACGACTCGCATTCGCTCTTCTGATCCAACGTCTGCCCGAGATAGCGATATGGGCCGCCGCGCACCAAGCTGCAGCCGATCACGGTGTGGTCGATGAAATCGAACCCCGGCGTCGACGGGAGGTAATGCATCAAGGTCCAACCGATCGAGTCGCCGAAGACCGACACGGTGAATGGCCGTCGCGGATCTCGCTGCGCGACGGCGCGTGCGGGTCTCAGTCCTTTCGGTGGGGACGGTGAGACGACCGCCACCGATGATACTCCCGGGGGCAAGCTGCTGTTCAGTGGCCAGCCGCCGGGCCTGGGACTGACCGGAACCACCAGCATCGTCACTGCGGCGGCGGTGGCGGCGGTCGCCCCGGCCAGCGGCAACAGCGGCACCTGCACCGGTTGCCACCTCCGGATGGGCCGCTCGATCAGCCACCACGACACGGTGGACACCGCCAGGGTGACGGCGCATCGGACACCGAACAACGACAGCCCGGACCAGCCGGTCCGCTCACCGTTGAGCACCAGGAAGATCGGCCAGTGCCACAGATAGACGCCGTAGGAGATGGTGCCCAGCCAGGCGAGAGGGCCCCAGGCCAGCACGGCGGCGATGGGTCCGCGCTGGTCCAGCGCCACCGGGGCGATGACCAGTGCCGCCGCGACGGCCACCGCAATCAGCAGGCCTTGGCGGAACTCGCGAGCGCTGCCGGTGGCGTAGTGGCTGGCCACCCCCAGCAACGCCAGGCCGATCACCGGCAGCAGCCGAGCGCCCCATTTGCCCCATCGGGACCGGATCAGCGACCACCCGCGGTTCAGCGCCGACCAGTCGCCCACCAACAGCGCCGACGCCGCGGCGCCCACCAACAGGGCCTGTGCGCGGGTGTCGGTGCCGAAGTAGACCCGGTCCCGGGTGGCCTCGGACGCGAGCAGGATCGCGGCGGCGGCGGACGCCAGTGCGCCCAACACGGCCAGCAGGAGCACCGCCAATCGGACCCCGCCCAGCGTGGCCCGCCCGCGTCGACGACGTGCCCGCGCGCCCAGCGCGACCGCCACCGCCACCAGCACTAGCGGCCAGAAGATGTAGTACTGCTCTTCGACACCGAGTGACCATGCGTGCTGCAGCGGCGATGGCGGAGCGCCCTGAGTGAAGTAGTCGGTCTTGTCCGCGACGAACATCCAGTTGGCCACCCAGAAGAAGGCCGCGACGGCGTCATCGCGCAAGCCGGCAACGGCCTCGGGTGAGAAGAATTGGCGCCCAACAGCCACGGTCAGCACCATCAGCACCAGCGCCGGCAGCAGCCGGCGGGCCCGCCGAATCCAAAAATCGCCCAGATCGATACGGCCGCTTCGGCCCAGTTCGTCGAGCAGCAGCGAGGTGATCAGAAATCCGCTGAGTACGAAAAATACATCGACTCCGAGGAATCCGCCCGCCATGCCGGGGACGCCGCCGTGGTCGGCGAGCACCAGTGCGACCGCCACTGCGCGCAAGCCGTCCAGCGCGGGGATACCGGGACGGCGCGTTGACCGTCCGTCAACGTCGCTACTCCTGGAGGTGGTCAGACGGCCACCCGGCGGAGCAATCCAACGGGGACGCCGAGCACAGCGAACCGGCGCGGGGTAGACCCCGGCCGGTCCTTTGCTCACCGTTGCAGTGCCTCGACCGCTCGTTTGGCCGGTGCTGTCGTTGCCGCCGATAGGTCAATGCCCTCCCTGCTGAGTCCCCGTCAGTTTAGGTGCGGCCAGCCTGCATCAGCGGGAGGACACGACGTTGCCTAGCTCCCGGTTGTCCGACGACCGGTCATAGCATGTTGATCGGCACGCTGAGTTTCGGCATTGTCTGAATCGTTCCCGTCTGCCGGTGTGCTGGCTCAGCTGGAATCCACTCCAGATGGCACTGGTGAACCAGCCCGACATCCACCGTCACATCGAATCCGCCTGATGCCTTTCCGGCTTCAGACCCCCGCGAAATCGATGATGCCCCGAATGTTGCGTCCTTCCCGCAGGTCCGCGAACGCCTCGTTGATCTGGTCGAGCTGGTAGTGCCGGGTGACCAGCTCGTCGAGTTTCACCACGCCGGCCTGATACATCGACAACAGCTTCGGCACGCTGGTGCGCGGATTCATCCCGCCGTAAAGCACTCCCTTGAGTTGCTTGGCCGAGAGCACCATCTCCTGCAGGATCAGCGGAACCAGCGGCTCACGGTAAGGGGTGATGCCGGTGGCAACGCACGTCCCGCCCTTGCGAAGCAGAGCCATCGCCACCGCGATCAAGTCCACGTGCAGCACACCGGGAGTCAAGATGACGCGGTCGGCCATCACGCCGGCAGTGATGTCTTTCACCAGTGGTATCGCCTCCTTCGCGGAGGCGACGGCATGTGTGGCGCCGAAAATCTTGGCCGAGTCCCGTTTGTATTCAACCGGATCCACCGCGACGAGATAGGTTGCGCCGGCCGCGCGCGCTCCTTGCAGGGCATTCATTCCGACACCGCCGGTTCCGAGGACGACAACGGTGTCGCCGGGCTCGGTACCTGCCGAGACAGTCGCCGAGCCCCAACCGGTGCTGACACCGCACGAGACGAGTGCGGCGGCATGGAACGGGATCGCGTCGTCGATCTTGATGACTGACCTTTCGGTTAGCACCGCATATTCCGCGAAAGTCCCGAGTTGACCATAGGCCAAGAGGTTTTCGTCGCCGAGATGCCGGCGGCACGTTCCGTCGGTGGGCATCTCTCGCACGAACAGGCTCGCGCCAGAATCACATATGTAGCTCTGCCCGTTGACACAAAACCGGCAATTACCGCACGCGGGAATGAACGACATCGCCACATGATCCCCGGGCTGCACCGTCGTCACGCCCGGCCCGATCTCTTCGACCACGCCGGCGCCCTCGTGACCACCGAGCAACGGGAACCAGTCCGGTGCGGGCATGCCGGTGGCGGCAAGCACTTCGGGGGTCGGCACTACATCGCCGGTGATCACATGGTCATCGGAGTGGCAAACGCCGGCAACGGCCATGCGCACCAGGACTTCACCGTCGCGTGGCGGGTCGAGCTCCACCTCGCGGATCTCCCAGTCCTCGCCGACCCCGTGCAGCACAGCGGCACGACACTTCATTGCAACCTCCTCGATGGTGGGCCGGCCCGGCTCAGCAGACTTCGTTGGCCGTCTCCCCCACTGTGCCGGGCAGCGATTGCATACCCGGGTCGACCGTGCGTCCCGAGACGTACACTTTCGCCCCTTCGGCTCCGAGCGCCAGCGCGATCCCCTTGCCGATCCCGCGGCTGGCGCCGGTCACCAGTGCGACTTTCCCTGCCAGGGAACCCATTGCCCGCTATCCGGCGGCCTTGTTGGGCGCAAAGCCCAAGGTGCTCTTGACCTCTAAATACTCGTGGAAGCCGAACTCGCTCCACTCTCGACCGTTGCCGCTGTGCTTGTAGCCGCCGAACGCTGCATTCATGTCGAAGGCGTGATTGATCGTCACCCACCCAGCCCGGATCTTGCGGGCCACCTCTCGTGCCTTGTCGTAGTCGGCTCCCGAAACGTAGCCGGCCAGACCATAATCGGTGTCGTTGGCGATCTGCACCGCTTGGTCGATGTCGTCGTAGCCGAGCACGCACAGCACCGGCCCAAAAATCTCCTCCCGCGCAATCGTCATGTCGTTGGTGACGTTAGCGAAGACAGTCGGCTTGACGTAGTAACCCTTGTCCAGCCCTGCCGGGCGACCGGGGCCGCCGGCCACGATGGTCGCACCCTCGTCGATACCCTTCTGGATCAGACCTTGGACCTTGTCGAACTGTGCCCTCGACGCCACTGGCCCGATCGCCGCATCATCGCTCGGGCTGCCCACCTTCACCTGCTCGGCGGTCTCCCGCGCGATGGTGATCGCCTCGGCCATACGCGAATTCGGGACCAGCATGCGCGACGGCGCGTTACAGCTCTGCCCGGAATTCGGCATCATGTTGGCCACGCCGGCGCGGACGCTGTCGGCGAAGCCCGCATCATCGAGGACGATGTTGGGACTCTTACCGCCGAGTTCCTGGGTCACCCGCTTCACGGTCGGAGCGGCGTTAGTAGCCACCTCGACACCGGCGCGGGTGGAGCCGGTGAACGACACCATGTCGACTCCCGCGTGGCTCGCCAGCGCGACGCCCACGCCGGGGCCATCGCCGTTGACCAGGTTGTAGACACCGGCCGGCACGCCGGCGGCATCAAGGATCTCAGTGAAGATGTAGGCCGAGAACGGCGCCACCTCAGACGGTTTCAGGACCATCGTGCACCCAGTCGCCAACGCTGGATACACCTTGACCGCAATCTGGTTGAGCGGCCAGTTCCACGGCGTGATCAGCCCGCACACGCCGATCGGCTCCTTGGTGATCAGCGTTGCCCCGTGCTGCTCTTCGAATGGAAAGTTCTTCAGCACGTCGATCGCCGTCACCAGGTGACCGATCCCGAGTTGAACCTGCGGGCCGGCGGCCAGCGACGGCGGCGCACCCATTTCCTCGGTGACCGCGTCGGCGAGGTCGCCCGCACGCTTGCTGTATTCGGCGAGGATGGCCCCCAAGAGATCGAGACGCTGTTCGCGACTGGTTTGCGACCAGCCGGCGAAAGCCCGTCGAGCGGCGTTGACCGCCACGTCGACGTCGGCGGCCGAGCCGAGCGAGATCTGCCCGGACACCTGCTCGGTCGCTGGGTTTTCGACGTCGAAACTATTGGGCCGCAACGGGTCGACCCAGCTGCCGTCGATGTAGAACTTGAGGTATTCGCGCATGACAACCTTCCTTTGTTACTGGGTGCCTTCGGCGTACCACGTGCGGAATTCACCGTAGTTCGGCATCTCCTCGGAGTTGGCCTTCGGGTCGATGCAGACGTGCACGACGGCGGTCTTACCGCTGGCATACGCTCGCTCGATCGCCGGACCGATCTCCTCTTCCTTTTCCACGTATTCGCCGTGACAGCCGAAGCCCTCGGCAACCTTGTCGAAGCGCACGTCCTTGCTCCAGTGCACCCCGGGCTGCGGTGACGGCTGAGTGAACGTGCGCTTGTAGACCCCTACTTCCAGACCCCATTGGTGGTCGACGCCCACGACGCACACCAGCGGCAGCTTGAGACGTGTGGCGGTCTCCAGCTCGGCGATATGGAACATGAACGAGGAGTCGCTGGTCAGCAGCATGACAGGCCGCTTGCCGCCGTCGGCGACCGAAGCGCCGACGGCATAAGGCAAGCCGGTGCCCAGGTGTCCGAAGTTCTGGTTCCAGATGACGTCGTGCGGCTTGGCCACCGAATAGGTCCACTGAAAGATGACCGTCGCGCCGCCGTCGCGGACCATGATGCCCTCGGCGGGGAACGCTCTGGTCGCCTCGACGACGAAGCGCGCCGGGTGGATCGGGCTGCGGCCGCTGGGGGCGGTCTCGGCCAGTTCGGCGAGTTGGTCGGCATCTTGTTTGGTCCAGCGGGCAAGGTCGGCCGACGGCGAACGCGGGGTGTCCTTCAGCGCTTCGACCAGTTGGGGCACCACGCCGCGCAGGTCTCCCACCAGCGGCACGTCGACCGGCCGGTTCACTCCGATCGCCGTGGGGTCTTGCTCGACATAGATCCACTTGCGGATGGCGTTGTTCTGTTCCCAGTGGCGGGTTTTGCCGTAATGAACCGGTTCGCCCAGCTCGGTCCCGAGCGCGATGCACAGGTCCGACGCGACCACGGCCTCGACCGCCGCGGACGAGAAGCCGTAGGGAAAGGTGCGGTCCTCCAGGCCGGGGATGAACGAGGTGCCACCCGAGGTCTGGATCACCGGGCAGGCCATCAGCGCGGCGAGTTCCCTGACCACCTCCCCGGTGCGCGACGTGTGAACGCCGTGGCCGACCAGCAGGATCGGATTCTTCGCCTCGCAAACCAGCCGGGCTGCCTCAGCGATCTCTCGTGCACCCGCGCCATGGTTGACAAGCCGATACGCGCTGGCCGGCAGCGGATCTGGGACATCCAGCTCCTCCAGGATCACGTGGGACGGAAACTCGACGTAAGCCGGGCCAGGCGTCGTCGACATCGCGCGGCGAATCGACTCCCGAATGATCTCGTCGGTCTGGTCAGCGTATTCGATCGATGCGCTGTATTTCACCGTCGGCGCGAAAAGTGCTTCCTGGCGGACAAACTGGATGCGTCCACGCCGGACCCGCCGCTCGGTGATGCGCGCCCGCTGTCCGCCGAGGAAGATGACCGGCGAGTTCTCCACCCTAGCGCACATCATTGCGCCGGCGATATTGGCCACGCCGGGACCCAGCGTGCCGATGCACAAGCCCGGCTTGCCCGTCATCCGCGAGACAGCCTCGGCCATGAAACCCGCGCTCTCCTCGTGATGCGGCGAAATGACCGCCCAGCCGCGTGATTCCGCCTCTACGAACAAGTGCACGAAGTTCGGGTCGGGGATGCCGAACAACGTATTCACACCCTCTGCCTCGAACAGGTCGAGAATGCGTTGGTAGACAGGTACACCCATTCCTAAAACTCCTTTCCATCGCGAGCACTCGCAAAATCACCCTCCGGCGCGCTATTTCGGGCGGTTTTGCGACTGCTCGTGCCAATTTCGGCGAGCACTTCTGCGGTGTCGGCGCCCAGCTCCGGGGCCGGCCCCGCAACGTGGCCCGGTGTCCGGGAGAACCAGGCTGGTACGCCGGGGAAGCGCACCGGTCCGTGCGGGGTGTCCACGGTCTCGAACATGCCGACGGCGTTGAGATGCGGATCGTCGAACAACGCGCCGGGCGTGTTGAGCGGCGCGGCCGGTATCTCGAGTTCGCTGAACAGCGCCAGCCACTCCCGCGTTGTGCGTTGCTTCATCGTCTCTGCCAGTAGTCCGTACACCGTGTCGATCTGGCGGGCACGCTGTTCCAGCGTCGAATACAGCTCACTGGCCCACGGCGGCTGCACCGCGTTCATGAACGCGTTCCAGTGTTTGTCGTTGTAGATCAATGCGGCGATATGGCCGTCGCTGGTGCGATACGGGCGGCGGTTGGGCGCCACAGTACGCGGATACACCGCCGGTCCCAGCGGCGGATCGAACAGGGCACCGTTGGCGTGTTCGACGAGCATGAACGTGGCCATAGTTTCGAACATGGCGACCTCGACTTCCTGTCCCTCCCCGGTTCGCTCGCGGTGAAACAAAGCCATGGTCGTCGCATACAGCGCGGTCAGCCCGGCGACCTTGTCGGCCATGATGGTTCCGACGTAGTCGGCCTCACCAGTCAGTTGCTCTTGCACCGCCGGCAGACCGCATTCGGCCTGGATCGTGTCGTCATAGGCGGGCCGGTCGCGGTCGGGTCCGCGACGGCCGTACCCGTAGCAATTGGTGTAGATGATCGCGGGGTTGATCGCGGCGACGTCCTCGTAGGCGAAGCCAAGCTTGGCGATCGCTTTGGCGCGCATCGAGTGGATGAACACATCCGCTGTCTCGAGAAGCGCGCGTAGCGTCTGTGTTCCGGCGTCGGTCTGTAAGTCCAGTACGATGCTGCGTTTGCCGCGGTTGACGTTGACGAACACCCCACTCATGCCCGGCGCCGGTCCGACCGAGATGTAGCGGGTGTTATCGCCTTGCGGTGGTTCAACTTTGATCACGTCAGCGCCCATGTCGGCCATGATCTGCGTGCAGTATGGCCCCATCACCATTGCGGTGAGGTCTACCACGCGTACACCCGTCAGCGGTCCGCTAGCCATGGTGCGCCCCCTGGACCGCCATCGAGAAGCTGTAGCGGATGTGCTGAGCATGACCATCTGGCACGACTGGAAAAACCAGCGGCGCTTCCACATTTCGGATCGCATCCAGATACTCGCCGACATCCGCAACCGTCCACGACGGCCGGCACACACCCGGGGACTCGGCGATGACCGCACGCGCCACCCGACCCGCCAGCGCGATAAACATCTCCCCGGTTACCGAGCACGATTCGTGCGCCAGCCAACCCACCACGGGCGCAACCAGATCCGGGCCCATCGGCGGGTAAGCAGACGTGTCGATCCCGGCGGCCATTCGCGTCACCGCGGCCGGAACGATCATGTTGCAGGTCACGCCGTCAGCGGCGCCTTCCAACGCCACGACGTTGGAAAGTCCGATCATGCCGGCCTTAGCGGCCGCGTAGTTGGTCACATTGTGGTTCCCGTACAAGCCGCCTATCGACGACGTCAGCACGATGCGTCCGTAGCCCGCATCGCACATCATCGGGAACACGGGCCGCACGACATGGAATGCGCCGCGCAGGTGGACGTCCAGCACCGCGTCGAAGTCCTCGTAGCTCATTTCTTTCAGCGATGCGCCGCGCACGATCCCGGCGTTATGAACGAGGATGTCGATGCGGCCGTAAGTATCGAGCGCCGCATCGATGATCGCCTTGCCGCCGGCTGGGGTGGAGACCGAGTCGGTGCTGGCGACGGCTTGACCTCCGGCGGCGACGATCTCACGCACCACATCGTCGGCCGGACCGGCATCGGTGCCGTCACCGGTGAGGTCACTTCCTGGATCGTTGACGACAACCTTCGCCCCCTGAGACGCGAGCAGCATGGCGTATGAGCGCCCGAGTCCTCGGCCACCGCCGGTGACGACCGCTACCCTGCCGTCGAATCTCAAGTCAGCCATCAGTGTTCTCAAGCACTAGACCGTCTAGGTCACCTTTTGCACGCCATTCCTTGAGCAAGTCGTCGAACACGTAGAAGCCCGGCATGTAGGGATCGCCGATGGCCGAGCGGATGCCTTCGCCGCCACCGCCACCCTCATTGTTGTAGTAGCCGGGCGTACACGAGACAGCGAATTCCGAGCTGTCTATCGAGGTTTCGCGGATCGTTTTGACCCAGGCGTCTTGGGCTTCCTGGCTCGGCTCCACAATCGTCGCGCGGCGCGCTATTGCTTCGGAAATGATGTAGGCGATGTGTTCGGCCTGCTGTTCGAGCATCGCCGTGGTGTTGCCCGCCACGCCGCCCTGAATGAAGCCGGTGAAGAACTGGTTGGGAAAGCCTCGGCTGGTCATCCCGTGCAGTGACGTGTAGCTGTCGCGCCAATAATCGAAGAGCGACAGACCATCGCGGCCCTCGATCACATCGACCGCGTACCGACGGCTGATATCCGTCGTGATCTCGAAACCGCTGGCGAAGATGACGCAGTCGACCTCGTACTCGACGCCGTTGGCGATGACCCCCTTCTCGGTGAGCCGTTCCACGCCTTTGGATTCCGACACGTCAACCAGCGTGACGTTCGGGCGATTGAACGTCGGCAGGTATTCGTCGTTGCTGCAGGGCCGCTTGCACATGAACCGGTAGTACGGTTTGAGGGCTTCGGCGGTCTCCGGGTCGTCGACGACATCGGCGACACGGCGCCGCAGCCGCTCCATCATCTTGTAATCTTCTTCTTCGCGCATCGCCATGATCTGTTCGACCGTCAGTGCTGCCGGATCGTCGGCAGCCGCGACCCGCGCGGTCAGGTTGCGCCCCAGTTCGGTCCAGAAGTCGCACACCATGTCTGGCTCGTCGAACACCACGCCTTCCCCCAGCGGCGACCAGCGGTGAAAGTTGCGTTTACGAGCCTCCTGCCAGCCGGGCTGCAGGGAAGCCGCCCATTGCGGGTCGGTCGGCTCGTTGCCGCGCAGGTCCACCGATGAGGGCGTGCGCTGAAAGACGTAGAGGTGCTGGGCGTCTCGGCCCAGGTGCGGAACCAGCTGCACGCCGGTCGCACCGGTACCGACTAGCGCAACCCGCTTGTCATGCAGCTTGTGTAGTCCGCCGTTGGCATCGCCACCCGTGTAGTCGTAATCCCAGCGAGCGGAATGGAATGTATGCCCCTTGAAGTCCTTGATGCCGGGGATGCCGGGCAGCTTCGGCCGGTTGAAGGAGCCCTGCGCCATCACCACGAAACGGGCACGAATGTCGTCACCGCGATTGGTGGTCAACCGCCAGCGCTTGATCGTCTCATCCCAGCGCGCCGCGCGAACCTGGGTGGAGAGGATCGCGCCGTCGTAGAGTCCGAAATGCTTTGCGATGCGGCGACAGTGCTCGTAGATCTCGGCGCCGTCGGCGAACTTCTTCGACGGAAGGTAGTTGAGTTCTTCCAGCATCGGAATGTAGCAGTAGGCGTCGTTGTCGCACTGGATTCCTGGGAAGCGATTCCAGTACCAGACCCCGCCGAAATCGCCGCCCATCTCGATGATGTGCACGTCTTCCACGCCGGCTTTCTTGAGGTACGCGCCGGCCAGCAGTCCGGTGATGCCGCCGCCCAGAACCGCCACGTCGATGTTCTCCTCGACCGGCGCGCGTGGCGTCACCGGGGTGTGCGGATCGACCTCGGAGAATTCCGCGAAGTCGTCCTTGAGTTCCAGGTACTGCTTCGACCCCTCCGGCCGCAGTCGCTTATCGCGCTCGAACAAGTACTTTTTTCGCAGCGCGTCGATATCGATGTCGTCCGGCGTCTGTGTCGGGGGGCAGGTATCCGACCGCCTATCAAACTGGGTCATCTATCTCAAAGCTCCCGAGGTTCGCCGGTGCCCATGTACTTCGACAATTGGTGGTGCAGGTTGACGGTGCTGCGTTCCCGGTAGGGGTTGGGCTTGGTGCCCGGGATGCCAAGGGATTTCATGCCCTGCTGCACCGCGGCCATGTTGGAGAAGTCCTGCGGCAGCACCGAGCGCCAGCGCGGGTCCCCGACCGGCGTGTACTCCCACTCCGCCTGGGGCTCTTGGCCTTTCGGGTACAGTTCGAACACCGACACCTCGAAGATGCACTTATCCGGGTTGTAGCTGGGGTGCGGACGCGCGCCGTAGCACAGCGCGCTGGTCAGACCCTGCCCGATCTGGAAGTTCGGAAAGATCTGCCATGCGGTGCCGGCCTGTCCGAGAATGTCGGATGGGATCGTCGGCCAGATCACGCCGCGGGCTTCGTCGTCGCGGCGCGCCGACGCCAGCCAGTGCTCGAGAACCTTGTCGGCCGGTGTCCCCTCTGGCAATTCGTCGACCAGCCGCTTGGCGGCGTTCACCAGCGTCTGGGTGGTGGTGGCGTTGGTCTCCTCCATCGTGTAGACCTGCATCTCCGCCGTCGACACCCGCGGATCGGCGCCGATGCCGAGGCGGATCTTGGACTTGGTGGCCTCCAGATCCTCTGGAGCGTCGTAGCCGATGTTGCTGTGTTTGCCCTGCGCCCTGGCCCAGCCCTTGAATTCACCGAACTTGTTGAACTCCGGATGCGTTGTGTAGACGTGGTAGGTCTCGTTGAACGCCTCCAGCGCCACCTTCCAGTTGCAGTCGAAGGACAGCCACTTGCGCCATTTGCAACGCATGTTTTCCAGGCCGAACGGGTCCAGAATCTTCGCGGCGGGAAACAGGTAATCGGAAAGCGGCTCGCAGTCGGGATCCATGTTGATCCACAGCCAGCCACCCCAGGTGTCGACCTTGACCGATCGCAGGTGGGTGTTGTCGGGAGTCAGCGCGCCCTGCCAGTCCTGTTGTTCGCGGATGTGCGTGCACGCGCCGTCTAGGCCGTAGGTCCAGCCGTGGAAACCGCAGACGAACGATTTGCGGGCGCGGCCGTGAGCGTTCTTGGCGCCGTCAGGTGTATCGATCAGCCGGCGGCCGCGGTGCATGCAGACGTTGTGATGGGCGTTAAATTCGTTGTCGCCGCTGCGCACCACGATGATCGAGTCGTCGAGAATGTCGTAGGTCAGGTAACTGCCCACCTCGGGCAGCTCTTCGACACGGCCGACCTGCTGCCAGACCTTTCGCCACAGCTTGTCGCGCTCGGCGCGGGCATAATCCGGGCTGATGTACGCCTCGACGCCGATGGTCGTCGGCTGCGAAAGTTCCTCGGCTGAAGCGGAGTTCACGTCTTTGGCCAGGTCTGTCATCACATCCTCCTGATCGACGCGCGGAAGGATTCATCCTTGAGAAACAGCGAGGTGTTGTCGGCGTCCAAATGTGTCCATTTGAGGTCCAGGCCGCCGTCGACCAGAAGCGTTTGGCCGGTGATGTAACTGGACAGGTCTGACAGCAGGAACAGGATGGCGCCGGCGATCTCCTCGGGACGGCCGCGACGGCCCATTGCGATGGCACGCCGATCACGCTCGAGGTCCTCGTCGACGTAGGTGCGCGAGGCCGGCGTCGCGGTGATCCCCGGCGCTACCGCGTTGACCCGGATCTCGTCCTGCGCCAACTCGACGGCCATGGTCCGGGTCATCGCCGCGACCGCCGCCTTGGCCGTGCCGTAGGCGATGTGGAACGGCGCGGTGTTCATCCCGCTGATCGACGAGATCGAGACGATCGAGCCTCGACGTTGGCGTGCCTTCAATTCTGCGGCCATCGCCTGGCTCATGAAGAACGCGGTTTCCAGGTTCTGGGTGAACAGCTCGCGCCAGTCGGTGCGGGTCACCCGGGTCGACGGCATCCAGGTCGATGGCGCGGCGCCGCCGGCGACGTTGACCAGCCCGTGTAAATCGCCATTGGCCCGTACTGCCTGCTCCATCGCGGCGGCCACGCCGTCGTCCGTCGCGACGTCGGCGGCCACTGGGACGATCGACAGCCCCTTTTCGATCAGCGGGGCAATGTGGTTGTCGAGATTCTGCCGACACCTGCTCACCGCGATCACCGTCGCACCGGCTTCGGCGACCATGCGGGTGACCGTCGTGCCGATGCCGCCACCCGCGGCCCCGGCCACCACCACCACGCGATGGTCGAGACTCAGCAGGTTATCGACCATTACCGCTTTTGTCCGGACAATATAGGCAGATGTGCATAATTGAGAATATGATTCTCTGCAACTGGCTAGCCGTCAAGGGGGGTTAGCGAAGCGTTTCCGAACTATTGTCTGGACCAAGCCTTGTTGCTAACGTCACCGGCTGAAACGTCCGGACACCACAGCTACCGGAGGCCATTACCGATGCTGCTGCAAGAAGGACGCTCCGGTACAGGGATATCACCGAGCGTGGCCGAGGGCTGGCGCCTAGAGCGTCTTACCCCGCCGAGCCGGTTGTTCGGTGCGAATGGTCTGCGGGCCGGCCCGGACGGGCGGATCTACATCGCCCAGGTGACCGGCAGCCAGATCAGCGCCCTCGACATCGAGACCGGCCGACTGGAAACCATCAGCGCCAAGGGCGGCGACATCATCGCGCCCGACGACGTGGCTTTCGATCCGCGCGGCAACCTCTACGCCACCGAGGTCATGGACGGTCGGGTCAGCGCGCGCAGCATCGACGGCCGCACCCGGGTGCTGCGCGACGATGTGCCGTCCGCCAACGGAATCACGGTCCACCAGGGCCGGTTGTTCATCGGCGAATGCCGGGAAGGCGGCCGCCTTCTCGAGCTCGACCTGGGTGGTGGCCCGCCGCGTGTCCTGCTGGAGAATGTCCCGTCTCCCAACGCGATGGAGGTCGGGCCGGACGGCCTGTTGTACTTCCCGGTGATGGGCGCCAACGAAATCTGGCGTATCGGCCTGGACGGCGGTACGCCCGAAACCGTCGCCACCGGCCTGGGCGTGCCCGATTCGGTGAAGTTCGATTCGGCGGGCCACATCGTTTCGACGCAGGTGCACAGCGGCCAGGTTCTGCGCATCGACCCGCGCACCGGCGAGCAGACGGTCCTGGCTGATCTCAACCCGGGCCTGGACAATTCGACCTTTGTGGGCGATCGGCTGTTCGTCTCGAATTTCACCGGTGAGATCACCGAAATCCTCCGCGGTGGAGCAACTTCGGCCATTTTGCCGGGCGGGCTGAACTGGCCGCTGGATTTGGCCGTCGGCTCCGATGGCCACCTTTACATCGCCGACGGCACCTACTTCTATGTTCTGTTGCCCGATCGCACTTTGCAGACCGTGGGCATGCTGTTCACGCCGGGCTATCCGGGCTTCCTGCGCGGCGTGGTGCCGGTCGGGCCCGGCGAGTTCGTCGTCACCACGTCGGGCGGTCAGGTGTCGCGCTACCGGCCCGCCAGCGGCGAGACTGATCTGCTCGCAGATGGATTCGATCAGCTTTACGGGGTGGCGATGACCGCCGACGGTGCGGTCGTGGCCGCCGAACTCGGAACGGGACGCGTGCTGTCGATCCGGACCGGGCAGGTCGAGGTGATCGCTTCGGGTTTGGATAATCCGATCGGGCTGGCGATTGCGCCCGACGGCGCCTGCCTGGTCGCCGAAGCAGGCGCCGGTCGAGTAGTTAGGATTGCCGGGTCCGGCGTCCACACTGTCGTGGACGATTTGCAACGGCCGCAAGGCATTCTGGTGCTCGGACACCAGTTGTATGTCGTGGACGCCGATGCCAAGGCATTGATCGCCGTCGATCTGGACGGCGCAGGCCGGCGCACCATTGCCGCCGGCTTGCCGCTGGGGGCTCCGCCCGGCGTGACACCCAAGCCGCTGAAGGGCATGCCGCCGTTTTCCGGGCCGCAGGGTCCGTTCGCCGGCATCGCCGCCGGACCGGACGGCACCCTCTACGTGTCCGCCGATGCGGAGGGCAGCGTGCTGGCCTTGCGGCACGACCAAAGAAAAGCTAATCATGGCTGACGACCGATCAACCGACCACCGCTACCTGCAGGTTGCGCGCGCACTGCGGAAGGAAATCGTCGACGGGGTGTACCCGGTGGGATCTCATCTTCCCACCGAACATCAACTCTGCGAACGATTTTCAGTCAGCCGCTACACCGTACGGGAGGCGCTACGGCGGCTACGCGACGACAACCTGGTCACGTCGCGGCCACGGGCCGGCACGCTTGTCGTCCCGCGGCCCTCCTCGGACTCCTATGTGCAAGACGTCGTCTCGATCAACGACCTGCTGGCCTTCGCTACCGGCGCGCAATTCGCGATCGAGTCCACCGGGATGGTTCGAATCGACGACGAGTTAGCCACCCGGACCGGGCTTACCGGCGGCGAAGAATGGCTGGCCGTCCGCGGTTTCCGGCAGATCGAGGGTGTGACGTTTCCGGTGTGCCGGACCGAGTACTACATCAACCGGGTATTTGCGGCAGTGGGCAGACTGCTGCAACGTCATACCGGTCCGATCTTCCCGCTGATCGAAGATCTCTTCGGGCTGAGCATCGTTGAGGTCCGCCAGGAAATCGCCGCCGTGCTGGTTTCGCCCGTCCTCGCCCGGAAGCTCAGCGTCGAGGTCGGTGGCCCGGCGCTGGAAGTACACCGCACGTACACCACGTCCGACGGAGAGGTCGCTCAGGTGACGATCAATACCCATCCGGCCGCGCGTTTCCGCCACTCGATGACGATGCGACGGGTCCGCGGCTAATCTGACGCTTGGATGCCAAGCAACGTGACCGAAAAACTGATCGGTGGGCGACGGGTCCGCTGGGACGACGAGCGTGCCGCCGAGGCCTACGCGCGCGGGTGGTGGGTGCGTGGCACCCTGGCTGACTCGTTGGTCGATGCCGCGCAGCGCACGCCGCAGCGAACCGTAGTGATCGACGGCGCATGCCAAATGGACTGCCGAAGCCTCTATGGCCAAGCGTCGGATCTGGCCCAGGCCATGCTGGCCCGTATCCCGGCCGGCAGCGTGGTGTCATTGATGTTGCCCAATTGGCATGAGGCCACGATCATCTACCTGGCGGCGACGATGGCCGGAATGGTGGTGAACCCGATCCTGCCGTCGCTGCGGGACCGCGAGCTGCGCTTCATCCTCAATGACGCAGACAGTCGGATGATCTTCGTGCCACCGGTTTTCGGGCGGCACGACTACCCGGCGATGTTGGACCGGGTGGTCGGCCAGATGCATTCGCCACCCGAGGTCGTCGTCGTGCGCGGGGGCGCACCGCTGCCGGTGGCGAACTACCCTGAGGTCGAGCTGCCGACGCTGGATCCGGATGCGGTGCGCATGATCCTCTACACATCAGGCACCACGGGTCATCCGAAAGGCGTTCTGCACAGCCATAACTCGATTCATGCATTGATCTGCCAGATCCGTGACCACTGGCACGTGCAGCCCGGTGACAGGTTTCTGGTGCCCTCGCCGATCGCGCATATTGGTGGCTCCATCTACGCCTTCGAATGTCCGCTGCTCCTCGGCACGTCGACGGTACTGATGGATCGCTGGAATGCCGATGAAGCGGTCGAACTCATCCGGACGAAACGCTGCACTCACATGGCCGGTGCAACGCCTTTTCTCGAGCAGTTACTCGCTGCCGCCGAATCCGCCGATACCCGATTGCCGGAGCTGAAGCTGTTCATCTGCGGCGGCGCGTCGGTGTCACCGTCGTTGATCCGCAGAGCGGCAGAGTATTTCGAACGCGCGATGGTCACCAGGGTGTATGGCTCGACCGAAGTTCCGGTGACGACGGTCGGCGCCCCGCTCGAGCCCGATCACGCCGCGGACACCGACGGACGCGTCGGATTCGCCCAGGTCGCCCTCCGCGATAGCGAGATTTATGCCCGCGGGCCGCAAATGCTGGTTGGTTACCTGCACCCCGATGACGAAGCCGGATCGTTCGACGCCAACGGGTATTTCCGCACCGGTGATCTCGCCCGCTGGATCGACGACGACTACCTCGTCGTCACCGGCCGCACCAAGGACGTCATCATCCGAAACGGCGAGAACATCGCGCCCAAAGAAATCGAGGACATTCTCATCGACCACCCCGGCATCGCGGAGGTCGCCGTCGTCGGCCTGCCGGACACTCGCACCGGGGAGCGCGCTTGTGCCGTCATTGTGCCCACGGATCAATTGCCTCCCGACGTCGCGAGCCTGCGTAATTTCCTGCAGGCTCAAGGGCTCGCGACATTCAAAGCGCCTGAGCAAGTGATTATTTGGAAAGAACTCCCGCGAAACGACGCCGGCAAAGTGCTCAAGCACCAAATCCAGGCGGCCCTGACCGAGACGGACGGATAATATGCAAGTAGCGATCGTAACCGGCGCGACGGGCGGTATCGGCTTCGGCTGCGCGACCAAGCTTTCCGAGATGGGCATGGCGGTGGTGGCCACCGGCCGCAATGAGCAACGGCTGTCCGAGCTGGCCGAAGCCATCGGCACACCCGACCGTATCGCAACCATTGCGGTCGACCTGACCGACGACGACGCACCCGGCCGCATCGTCGAAACCGCGGTCGAACGCTGGGGTCACATCGACTTCCTGATCAACAACGCCGGAGTGGGAAATCCCACGCCGCTGCACGGGACCGACGACGAAACACTCGATTACTTCCTCAATGTGATGTTGCGCGCGCCGTTCCGGCTGGCGCGTGACGTGCTGCCGCACATGCAACCCGGCTCGGCCATCATCAACATCACATCGACGTTCGCCGTCGTGGGGGGTCTTCGCGGCGGCCCGTACTCCGCGGCCAAAGGCGGGCTGACCGCACTGACCACCCACATCGCCTGCCAGTACGGGTCGCACGGAATACGCTGCAACGCCGTGGCTCCCGGCGTCATCCAGACAGCGATGACCGAAGAGCGCTTGCAGGACCCGCGGTTCCGGCGGATCAACATCGAGATGACACCGCATCAACGGTTGGGCACCGTCGATGACGTGGCGAGCACCGTCGCGTTCTTGTGCTCGCCCGGCGGCAGCTTCATCAACGGGCAGACCATCGTGGTCGACGGCGGATGGAGCTCCACCAAGTACCTGTCGAAGTTTGCGCTGACATCGGAGTGGACAGCGCGGTGAACCTGTTCGCGCTGCTGGACCAGACCGCACAGCGCTTTCCTGACGGCGGGGCGGTCTATCACGGCGATCAGCGCTGCTGCACCTGGCGTGAGCTGCGAGACCGCGCACTACACCTGGCGGGCTCGATCCGGCAGCACTGCCCGGCGGGCGCCCGGATCGCGATCATCAGCGAGAATCGCCCGGAGATCGTTGAACTGCTGTTTGCGATTTGGGCGGCGGAATGCGTTGCAGTCCCCATCAACTACAAGTTGCACCCCCGCGAAGTGGTGCAAATCCTGGAAGATGCCGGTGTCGCACAAGTCTTCGCCTCGGCGGCGGTCGCCGCCCAGCTGAGGTCGAGGTGCAGATCCCCGGTGGAAAGCATTGAGGCAGAGGCCTACTCAGATCGGCTGGCCGCTACACCCGCGGCGGTGCCATGCACCGATCCGTCGACGCTAGCCTGGCTGTTCTATACCAGCGGGACCACTGGGCGGTCGAAAGGCGCCATGCTCAGCCACCGCAACCTGATGGCGATGACGATCGCCCACCTCGCCGACATCGATGCACCCGACGACGGGTGCAGCCTGGTGCACGCCGCGCCGATGTCGCATGGTTCCGGCCTCTACATCCCGGCCTACGTATTGCGTGGGGCCCGCCAGGTGGTGCCGCAGCGCGGCGGGTTCGATCCGGCCGACTTCCTGGACATGTGTGAGCATCATCCGGGCTGCAGCGCCTTTCTGGCGCCGACAATGGTGCAGCGCGTCGTCGAAACCGGCCGCGCACGCCCTCAACAGCTGCGGACCATCATCTACGGCGGCGGCCCGATGTATGTGGACAGCATCAAGAAAGCGCTGGCGGCGTTCGGGCCGGTCTTCGCCCAGATCTACGGCCAGGGCGAGTCACCCATGACGATCACCGGCTTGCGCCGCGCGGACCACGAAGCCAGCGACGACGCGATCCTGGGCTCGGTCGGCTACCCGCGGTCGGGCATGGAAGTCGCGGTGCTGCGCGACGACGACACAGCAGCGGGCGTGGGCGAGATCGGTGAGATCGTCTGCCGCGGTGACGTTGTCATGTGCGGCTACTGGCACAACCCCGAGGCCACCAGCGCGGCGCTGCACGACGGCTGGCTGCGCACCGGCGACATGGGTTCCTTCGATGCCCGGGGCTACTTGACGCTGCACGACCGGTCGAGAGATGTCGTGATCAGCGGCGGCAGCAACATTTATCCCCGCGAGGTGGAAGAGGCGCTGCTCGAGCATCCGGGTGTGTCGGAAGCCTGCGTGGTCGGAGCACCGGACGCCGAATGGGGTGAGGTCGTGGTTGCGTTCATCGTCGGCGCGGCCGAACCCAAGGATCTCGACGCGCACCTGTTGCTGCGCATCGCCCGGTTCAAACGCCCCAAGCGCTACCTCACCGTGGAACAGCTACCGAAGAATAGCTACGGCAAGGTGCTCAAGCGGGAGTTGCGGCGACAGCTGATCTGATCCGTGCCGAGCTGCAACGGCAACAACGCCTTTCAGCCTCGGACGACAGGACTTTCACCACTAATTCCGGATGAGGGGTGGGCGCGCTGCGGCTGTTATGTCTTTACGGCGTATGAATAGCGCGGTACGCATCGGTAGCCTTCTCATGCTTCGTACGTGACGTGGTACCAATGACGGGCCGGCTTGTGGCTCTTGTCAGCTCGGCCCGTGTCCGTCGCGCTCACCACGTTGACATCGGTCAGGTCGGGGTTGTGCGCCTCGATGTAGCGCTCCAACTCGCGCACAATCGCGTGATGCGGCTGAGCTGGGTTGGCGAGCGCATTCGTCGTGTGTGTTCTTGGCACACAACTAATTATGCCCGGAAGTGGCTGCGGATGCCGGACAACATCGCGACGTGCGCGTTGACCGCTTCGCGCTGAGTCATCGCAGCCAGCACCCGCGGAGCCGCGATCTGCAGCCGCTCGGTCAGACGGGTGCCGGAGTCGATCGGCTCGAATGTCACGGTGCCGCGCAGCCGCACCCGGGGGAACTGTCGAGCCTCGGTAAGAACATCGCCGTGCAGCGGCACCTCGACCCGGGCCCAGTAGCTTATCCGCATCGCGAGCGGCCCCAACGGGATGCGGTCGCGCACCCGATACGTCTGCACGTAACCGTCCGCAGACTCGCTGCGAGATATGGTTTGCACCGAAACAACCAGCGGGTGAACGACTTTGATATTGTCCAGATCCACATAAAAGTCGCGCACCTTGTCTGGTGCCGCGGGGATCTCTTCGGTCAGCGTCTCGGTGGCGTGCGCGATCCAAATGCTCACTGTGTGGGCCAACTTATCGGTTTCGGGCAAGCGCTTTGACGAACGCGGCGATGCGGCTGCGTGTTTCCTCATTGATCCAGCTGGCTCGCACCTTGGCATCCATTTCCGCGCCCGCGTCGATCGCGATGCGGGCCGGCAGGTGCAGCTGCCGCTTGGTGGCCGCATACGCACTCGGGGAGTACTGCCCGAGTTCACGTGCGGTCGCCGTCGCCTGGGGAATGAGCTCATCAGTCGGCACGACCGCGTCAACCCATCCTTGGGCCAACGCGGTTTCGGCGTTAACCGTGCTGGCGCGCAACGCTGCCCTGGACAACGACGTCCCCATCACAAAGCGGCATATCTCAAGCGCGGCCACCGGAAAAGGGACCCCGACGGCCAGCTCGGTGAGACCGATCGTCCCGCCGGACATCAGCCGCACGTCGGCACACATGGCCAACACACAACCGCCCGCAATGGCATGCCCGTTGATCGCGGCGATCACCGGCGCCGGGTGGTCGAAAATCGCGAGAAAGGCTTCAGACAGCGCGGTCACAAAACGCTCGGCATACTCGGCGCCGCCATC
>Ga0335075_10000736_pt1 | contig 55598 bp, 50 predicted proteins | sample Lox_Sample_24_FD_206723 | JGI IMG/M metagenome (GOLD analysis project Ga0335075, IMG submission 206723) | Soil microbial communities from Loxahatchee National Wildlife Refuge, Florida, United States - Lox_Sample_2.4 | ecosystem: Environmental > Terrestrial > Soil > Wetlands | place: USA... | reverse complement strand
GCCGTACAGAATCATGTTCGCCGGATCGAAATTGATCTTGAGATTCGGCCGATCCACATCCGCCATGAACCGTAACAGCACCTTGGCCGGCTCCTGCCCCGTTTCAAGCGTGAACGACTGGCCATTGGCTCCACAGTAATCGCAGAGCTCCCGCGTCACATCGCGGATCTGTTCATACACCGGATCTCCGGGCTCATGCGGCACGAATCCGATGTGGCACGCAACGCTGTCGATTGCAAGCGCGCGCGCAACGTCGGATACTGCTTTGGTCCTCGCAATGCGCTCGGCCCGTGTAGCGGCAGGGACCAGCCCCACCGTGCGTGCAACGGTCGGAATATCTGCGTAATCTTCGCCGATATAGCTGCAGACCGCCGTCACTGCGGTGAAGTGTTCCGCCGTCAGCGCGTCATCCCAGCGTTCGGCCGCGCCCTCCAAATTCAAATCGCCGGGGAATCCCAACTGCCCGGCGCGCAAACCGAACCGCTTCACGTGCTGCACTGTCTTTCGGGCGTCTTCGCCCGCCCAAAACATCAAACCGATTTCCAGGTCGTCTAAGCCAAGCATCTGATTTTACGAGTGTATTGTACGCGTCCTGCCCGCTAGCATGAAGACAGGTATTAACTATGGGAAATGTTTTTCAGCTAGTAGGACCACATCAGGTGGTTCAGTTATTCGGAGTGAAGCTGGTCGGCGTCAACGCGGAGAACGGTAAGAAACTTCTCTTCTCTCTTGTATTCATCGCCTTTGTGATGCTGCTGGGCCGCTTTCTCCGTTGGCTCGCGCACCGCAACGCCTGGGACCGCGCCAGCAAGCGCTTCGCGTTCTGGACACATCAAGGTATCTCCATCGCGGTGACAGTTGTCTTGATAGTCGGCATTGTCTCGCTGTGGTTCGATAATCCGTCGACGCTTACCACAGCCGCCGGAATGGTGACTGCTGGCTTGGCGTTTGCACTCCAGAAAGTGGTCACCGCCTTCGCGGGCTATCTGGTCATCCTGCGCGGAAAGACATTTACCGTGGGCGATCGCATCACCATGGGCGGCATTCGTGGCGACGTGATCGCTCTCAGCTTCCTGCAGACCGTGATTATGGAGATGGGAGAACCGGCGGAAGGAGATGCAGCCGATGCCGCATGGGTGCAGGCGCGGCAATACACGGGCCGCATCGTGCGTGTAACGAACGCCGTCATCTTTGACAAACCGGTTTACAATTACACGCGCGAGTTCCCCTACATCTGGGAAGAGATGCGCATTCCCGTGCCATACAGTGCCGACCGCAAACGCGCCGAGCAGATCCTGCTGGACGCCGCGCGCAAGCACACCGTGAAGATTGCCGAAATCGGCGAAGAGGCCCTGCGCGCCCTTGAGCTTCGGTATGTGCTCAAGCGCTCGGAGCTCGAGCCCCTGATTTATTGGCGGCTGACCGACAACTGGATCGAAATGACCGTGCGCTTCATCGTGCCGGACGCCGGCATTCGCACCATCAAAAGCAAAATGAGCCGCGATATTATCGAGGAGCTCGATCGCGCAGGCATTCCCATTGCATCCGGAACCTACGAAGTCGTGGGCATGCCACCGATCAAGGTGCAGATGGTTTCTTCGAATGGAAGCCAGCCGCCGTCGGTAGCGGCTCCCGAGGAAGTCGGCGCGAAGGCCTGAGACCGGGCCTTATGGCCGCGAAGTCTGCTCGGACTTTTCGCCCGATGCGCTGATCGGCCGGTAATCGGTGTACGTCTCATCCTCTTGCGATTCCCTCGGGAAGAGGTGAAAGATTCTCGCATTTGACTTCATCGCGAAATGCGACGCTTCCCAGGTGCTGCCGTCCCCTACCGGGCTGTTCTCCAATTCGAACTGCGTGCCCGGTTCCACTTCCGCGAGAAATCCTTCAATGGAAACTGGATGAATCACCTGCGCCATCACCTTCACCCAATGAAATGTGGTCTGCTCAATCCAGAGTTCGCCGTGCATCCCCGTCAGAACCTGGGTCTCCATGCTCGGCGGTTGGTAGCCGGGCCGGGGTGTGGCCTTCAACACGTATACGCTATAACCGCGAACTTTGCGTAAGCCCGCCATATTGAAGGTGAACGCCTTGGTGATTTGCTCCATCAGCGCGTTATCGCGCCGGCGTTCCTTCTCAAAAGTCTCGATTCGTTTCTGCCGCTCCTCGGGCGATTCGGAGCGCCGCTGTGCAACCACTTGCTGCTCTTTTTTCGCTTGTTGCGCTTCCTGCGCCGGCGATAGCGGTTTGCCGTTCACTGCAATGAGCCGGTAATACGGCGTTCCCTCGATCATCGTCACTCGAGACGTCTTCGAGCTTCTACCCGTCCGATCGGTCTCAGTCCAATCGAAATGAACAGCGGCTTTGAAATCAGCTTCGTTTACGGCAACAGATTTATCGATGATTTGCTGGACGCTCAACTGCTGCCCAAAAATGGTTGGCGTGCTAAACAACACCATCCAGCAAACAGCCTCGCCAACTCTGCGCCACCTCCCCGAAAGCGGCCTGATCAATATGATGAATCTCCTTCAATCATCTTAGACGTGCATTCGGTGAAACCGATTGGGCAACAGCGCCGCTGGCAGATATTCACTCATGGACTTTGAAATCAACAGCGATTCCGGGAACCAGAGCTTCTGCGGATAAGGCCGATTCATCAGCACGATCGGCAGCTTAGGATTGAAGATCGAGGCCCACGCGGACAAGAAAGACGTCGTGCGAATGGCTGCGCTGCAGCGCGAGAGTAACAGGCAATCCATCAGCGCCCCTTCTCCCTTCGCGTAGTTCGAGCCGCCGAGATCAGCTTTACTGTCCGTTGCCAGGCTCCTCCCGTAACTGATTACTTCCAACCCCGGAAACGAATCGGCGATATACGCCCGAAAAGGCAGTTCATCGGTTGCAATAAACAATCCATGTACATCGTGGTTTGCACGCAGATAATTTGCAATCGTTTCACGCATTGAATCCCAACTTACCCGCGGCGCCTCTTCTATCTTATCGTTTCCACGAAAATGGACACCCACTATCGTCTTGCCCGCAAAGTGCTCACCGCAAAACTGTTCCAGTTTGCTTAGAATCTCCTGTTTGAGCGGCATACGAAGTTTCACTAGCTCGCTAGTTTCCTCTATGGTCCGGCAGTTTAGGTATTTCAAAGGAATACATAGTTCAGACATTTGGGAAATGCGAAAATCCACACGCGGGCCGGGGTCAACCACTTCAAAAAAGTAAGAAAGCCAGTTGGCGGAGCGTGCTGGGTCTCCATAATTGGGGCTTGTCGATGAAAGGTGCGCTGTGAGACCGCGCTGTTTGCAATATTCGAGTACCGAGGCGCACCAGGTAAGTTGCGCAAAGAAGCCTATATAGGGATTATGAATCTCAAACGATAAAATTCGGCCTCGCAGCAGCGGCATTACATATAATTTAGTGCTCTGATAGGCTCTATACCGCCAGTTCATCCTCCTCTAGCTTACGCTGGTTCAGAGCTGCCCGATTTAGTGCGCGTATCTCGCTGGAGAAAATAATGAACGGTAGGTGTTATAACGAGCGAAAGGACCATTGAGGCCAAGATGCCTCCGATTACGGCGATAGCCAGCGGTTGTAGCATCTGAGAGCCTGCCCCAATGGCGAGCGACAGGGGAATCATGCCGGCCACCGTCGCAAGCGCCGTCATCATAATAGGCCGCAGGCGCCGCTCGCCGGCTTCAATCATCGCCTGGCGTGGCGACGCGCCGGCAGCGCGAAATTTCTTGTCCGCATCCAGCAGCAAGATGCCGTTCTTCGCCACAATGCCGATCACCATGATCAAGCCCATGAAGGAAGAGATATTGAATGTCGTGCGAGTGATCAGCAGCGCGAAGAAGACGCCGCAGGTAGACAACAGCGCCGATGCCAGGATTGCCGCTGGCGCGCCAAACTCGCCAAACTCTACCAGCAGCACGATGAACACCAACACGACCGCCGCGCCGAGCACGAACAGCAGGTCGCGGAACGATCGCTGCTGCTCCGCATACAGGCCGCCATATTCGATACGAATGGACGACGGCACATGCAGGCGTGCAATCGCCTGCTGCACGCGCGCAACGCTCGTCCCGAGGCTGATTCCTTCCGGGCGCGCCGTCACCGCTATATCGCGCTGTAGATTCTCCCGCCGGAACTCCACCTGACCCGGATCGTTCTCCACCGTCGCCAACGTGCCAAGCGTTGCAACCTTTCCCGTTCCGCTGATCAGCAGCGTGTTGCGAATCGCCTCCAGCGAGCTTCTGGTTTCCGGCGGAAAGGTGACCCGCAACGTATACGGCCGGTTGTTCACCACAACCGGAACCGGCGACGGCTCGCCTTGAAAAATCGCGCTGGCATCCAGCTCAATCTCCTGCGGCGTGAAACCGGCGCGCGCCGCCACGCTCTGATCCACCTTGAACGTGATCGCCGGGCCGCTGATTGTATCCTCGATACCGTTCTTCACGTCCTTCACCCCCGGAATCGCCTTGATGGCATCGCCCACTTTGGGTCCCCATTGCTCCAGGAGCTGCAAATTCTCCGAAAAGAGCTTGATCTCGATGGGATCGGGCGAGCTGGTGAGGTCTCCGATCATATCCTGCAGAATCTGCGTGAAATCGGTATCGAGTTGCGGAAATTGCGTATTCACTTTCTCGCGCACGTCGGCAATCACTTCTTCCACGCCGCGGCTGCGATGCGATTTCAGTTTCACCGAGATGTCGCCGGTGTTTGCCTCCGTCACCGTCGCAAGACCCAACTGCAGACCCGTGCGGCGCGAGGTGTTTTCCACCTCCGGTATCGAGTGAAGAATCTTCTCGACACCTATCAGGACGCGATTTGTATCGGCCAGCGACGATCCCGCCGGCATTAAGTAATCGAGAACAAAGCCGCCTTCGTCCATGGCCGGCAGCAGATCCGTGCCCAGCGCGCGGTAGCAGAAGAACGAGACGACGATGAGCAGCGCGCAGGCGCAGAGCAAAACAATTGGATGAGCCAGAGCGGCCTTGATGGTCCGCGCGTACAGGCGCGTCGCGCGCCCCATTACGCCAGTTCGCGCTACTTCGTCATGGCGTGAATGAGCGTGCCGCGACCGCAGCAGCAGATGGCTCAGGGCGGGCGTCCAGGTCAATGCGAGCGCCAAAGACGTGAGAAGCGCGACCGCAACCGTCACCGCAAGAGCTCGAAAGAACGTTCCCGTAACCCCGGTAATGGTAATGAGCGGCAGAAAAACCACGATCGGCGTTATCGTCGAGCCCACCAGAGGGACTCTGATCTCGCGCAATGCACTGCGTATGGCTTCCGAACGGCCCTGTCCCGCATCGCGGTGCAGAACGATATTTTCGACCACCACGATGGCATCGTCGATCACCAATCCCACTGCGGCCGCGAGCCCGCCCAGCGTCATCAAGTTGAAGCTTTGCCCCATGGCTCGCAGCGCGATGAATGTGATCGCGATGGTCACCGGGATGACCAGGCCGGCTACCACCGACGTTCCCCAGTCGCGCAGGAACAGCACCAGAATGATCGCCGCGAGCACCAACCCGATGAGAATGGCGTCGCGCACGCTCTTGATCGAATCGCTCACCAGCTCCGATTGGTCGTAGAACGGCTCCAGAATCACACCGCCGGGCAACACGTGGCGCAGATCTTCGATCTTCTGGTGAACTTCGTTGGCAACCGCAACGGTGTTGCTGTCCGGCTGCCGGTAAATGTTCAACAGCACCGCCGGCTTGCCGTTCGCCGTCACAATCGTGTAGACCGGCTTCACCGATCGGCTCACGGACCCGATATCGCTGATCTTGATCGGCACTCCGCCCGGAGTGGTCTTCACAACAATGCCGCCGATTTCTTTCGGCGTGTGCGCCTGGCCGCTCACCAAACCGAGCACGAGCTGATGATTCTGCTGCAAAAGACCCGGCGAATCGATCAAATTGCTCCGTGAGATCGCATCCAGCAGATTCGGAACCGTCACCTGCGTCTCGACAAGTTTTTCGGGATCAGGCTCGACCTGAAACTCCGGTTCCTGCCCGCCTTGCACCACCACAGTCGAAACGCCGCTGAGCCGATTCAGTTGCGGCTTCACCGTATAGGTCGCGAGCTCCCAAAGCGTGGTCTGCGGTATCGTCTCCGATCGCATGCTGTAGCCCATGATGGGAAAGGCGGCGAACGTCAAACGGTTTGTAGTGATGGTTGCCGTCGAGGGCAGGGTAGTCTGTACCCTTGCGACTGCCGCGTTGACATATTGAAGCGTCTGAAACATGTCGAGGCTCCAGTTGAAGAACAGATCGATCTCGGCCGACCCCCGGCTGGTGATCGAGAGTACCCGCTCCAGGCCGGGCACGGAATTCACGACTTCTTCCAGAGGGCGCGTTACCGTCACCTCCATCTGATCGATCGGCATGACTCCGTTGTCCACGCCGATAACGATCCGCGGAAAGTTCGTCGACGGAAACACGGCGACCGAAATGTTAAACGCCAGATACGCGCCAAAACAGGCCAACGCGAGGATGATGAACAGGATGGATTTGAGGAAGCGCGCAGTCCAATGCTCAGCTTCCTCCGGCGTCGAAACCTGCGCCGGCGCGTGCGTGAGCTGGCTCATTTGGCGTCCGTATCGCGGCCAGACGCCTCTCCGGCCGCTGTAATTTGAATCTTGGCTTTATCGTCTAGACCGAGCGCTCCTTGCGTAATCACCTGCTCGCCCGGCTTCACGCCGCTCAAAATCTGCACTACATCACCGGCGCGAACGCCGACGTCCACCTTGCGCTCATGAGCCAGCGAGTCCGAGCCAGCCACCATGATCTTTTCTCCGCCTTCATCGGAATTGAGAAGAGCGGTTGCTGGAACCACAATCGCGTCGCGCACCTCGCCCGCATCGATAGAAACCTTCACCGTAACGCCCGGTTTCAATTTCTCGCTGGGATTCGCCGCTTGCACCCAAATCTCGATGGTGGTCGTACTCGGGTCCACAGCCGGACTCACCACCGTCACTTTCCCGTCCAGATCGCCGCCCGGACCCGAGATCATCGCCGCTTTGCCGACTTGAATGAAAGCCGCTTCGTGTACCGGCACATTGGCTCGCGCCACCACCTGAGAAATATCGACCACTGAAATCAGAGCCGCGCTGCTGCTCGCCATCTCCCCGACGTTCAAAGGACGGTCTGAAATGACGCCGTTCATCGGGCTGCGCACCTCCGCATAAGACAACTGCGCCGCCGCGCTCTCATAGTGAGCCTTGGCTGCGTCCATCTGTGCCTGCGCGCTCTTCAACTGTTCTGTCCGACCTACCGTCTCGAGCGAATGCAGGTGCTGCTGCGCCGTTTCAAACTGGCTCTGCGCCTGCACCATCGCAACCTTCGCGTCATCCACCAGCTTCTGCGCCAACGCGCCCTCGCGTAGCAGCGCCTGCCGGCTTTCGTAGACTTTTTTCGCCGCTTCAAACGCCTGCCGTCCCGACTCCACATCCGTCTTCGCTTTCGTCAGGTCTTCGGGCATGGTCGCGTTCGACGTGTTTTGGTAATTGGCCTGCGCTTCCCGGTATAGCTCCTTCGCCTCTTCGGCCGCGGCAATCAGGTCGCGGTCCTCTAATACAGCCAGTAATTGCCCTTGCCGCACATGATCGCCCCGCTGCACCAGGAAACGAGCCACCGGCGCGCTGATCTTCGGCATGATGTTCGCCTGCTTCACCGGATACAGAACGGCTTCCGCCGTGATGATCGAATGGACGGTGTCCAACTTCGCTGCCGCGACTTGCACCGGTGTTGCGGGCTCGGCTTCATCGCTGGCGCTTCGCGTCGCATTGCCTGAGCAGCCGGCCAGCAGCAGCACGCTGAATACGGTCACGTACAAACGAATTCTCATCGCTAGAAGCTTCCTGTCAACGTTTGCAGACTCGCCAGCGCCGTTCGGTAGCGCAGCAACCCGTCATCATAAGCTCCTCGCGCCTGCGCCACCGTCGTCTGCGCGTCCACCACCTCGAGCGCCGTGGCTTCTCCGGCCTCATACCGCAGCAGTGTCAAACGAAGACTCTCTGCCGAGAGATCTGCCGACGAACGCAGCGACTGCACCTGCGACAACGCCGTCTCCGCCTCGCGGTACGATGCGGCGAGCTCCGCATCCAGTTGCTTTTGCGCCACCGTGAGATCCAGCTCCGCCTGGCGCTCTCGCAAAGCCGCCTGCTTCACTTTGCTGTGAATCGACCCCCAGTTCCACAACGGTATGTTCAGCGTCGCCTGCGCCACGTAGCCCAGGTTCTGCCGCTGCATCACCTCGAAATGCGGCAGCGTGCTGCGGCCGGTGTCCTGCGCGTTTGCCGAGGTCGCGGCGAATTGATTCGCGTCAATCCCGTAGAACACATCCAAACCGAATGATGGCAAATACGCGTAGCGCGCCACACTCACTCCCAGCCGCGCCTCAGTCACAGTGGCTTGCGCGGCTCGCACATCGGCATTGTTCGTCGCTGCCTGCACTGTCGCCTCCGGCAACGGTGGCAACGCTGCCACCTTCGAAAGATCGTCCACGATCGAGTAGTTTACTTCCAGCTTCGGAAAGATGAGAACTGCCAGCGCGATCTTGGCCTTATCCACCGCCAGCTTCGCATCCTGCACGTCACGTTCCCGTTGCTGCACTTGTAGCTGAGCCTTAATCACGTCCGCGTGAGCCGCTTCGCCTCCGCGCTCCTGCTTCTGGGTGATGTCCAGAAAGTGTTGGGCTTCCGATAGGCTGGCCTGCGCATTCGTCACCTTCCGCTGCGCCGCGGCAATGCTGTAGTAATCCTGGATGACGGTCGCATTCAAGCCGCGCGCCGCCACATCCGCCTTGGCTCGTGCCACTGCTTCCGCCGCCGCCGCCGCTCGTATCTCGCCGCGCCGCACCAGCGACAGCACTTCTTCGTGCGCCTGTAACTGCTCGTTGTAAATGTGCACCCCGTCGTTCGCTACAAACACACCCGACGGCGTGCCGTTCCCCTCCGTATAGATAAATTGATTCAATCCATTGACGGACGGCAGCGCCGCCGCCTTCGCCTGCACTCGGTCCTCTCTCGCCAGCTCAGCCGCGATGTTCGCGGATTCAATCTGTGCCCCGTATTTACTCGCGCGCGCAAGCGCTTCTTGTAAGTCGATGGTCAACGTGCCGGGTTCCGATGTCGCTGCTTCCTGCGCCCACCCTAAAGGCGCAGCCGAAACGAGTAAACAGACAAGCGTCGCCGTTCTAGACAAACCGTGAGCCTCCGCCCATCAGCCTATCGTGTCTTCCCGTTGGCCAGTTTGAAATCCGGGCCGGCCAATGGCGGCCACTATGGCAGACAATTCGGGCGCTTCGCGCATATAGGTGCAACGGGATCAAAGATCTTTCAAAAAGGGTGATTCTGCAACGTCCCCTTACCGGCGTGACGCCTTGCCTAAATGCCGATTTTCCCGTATCTTGAGGGCATGGAAGTTCACTTCACGCCCGAACAGGAAACGCAGCTAGCGAAAGTTGCCAGCAGCGCAGGGACCGACCCGGAGGCACTTGTAAAAAGAGCCGCCTTGCGTTTGCTCGAAGATGACGCGCGTTTCATCGAAGCGGTGTTGCATGGAGAGGCGGCGTTAGAACGCGGCGACTATCTCACGCATGAACAAATGGCAGATCGTTTGCGGCGCTTTCTACAGCCCTGATGGAGGTCCGCTGGTCAACAGCAGCCGCCGACGATCTAGAGCGTATCTGCGAATGGATTGAGCGCGACAATCCCGAAGCAGCCCGCCGCTTGGCGAAAACGATCTATGACGGTTGCGGCAAGCTGAAAGATTTTCCACACATGGGTCGTGCCAGCGCCCGCATGAGCGGACGTCGCGAGCTTTTATTCCCATCCCTGCCTTACATAGCCGTCTATCGCCTGACAGAGTGTGCCGTCGAGATCTCGCGCATCTTTCACGCAGCGCAGGACCGGCGCGACTAACTCAGGCTTCGCACCATGCAATGCTGAGCAGCTTCCCTTTACCGAAGTCAGCAAGCGGAACTGGATCGCCGCCTTGACTCGCGAGAGCTAATGATCCGGCGCAACGGCGTAACATGGACGGCCCTTAAAGCCGAGCTACAGCAACATTGCCCGTAAGCTATTCCGTAATCTTCACCCAAGCCGCGCGCCGAGTTGATCGAGGCGCAGGGTTGCATTTGGCTTGGTATCTCGCACATAGTTGGCCGCTACTTGTCCGTAATCGGCAACCTGTCGAGATGCTCCGCCGCGGCGCTAAACTCACCTGCCCTCGATTCTCTGCCTGCTAAGCTCTTTAGCTTCGGGAGTGTGCGCTTCAATTTGAGTCAGGGAGGACTCGTGAAATTTATTCTCGGCGTCATTGTCGGCATCATTCTCGTGTTCGGTTCAATCTATTTCTATTTCCGCTTTGGCTATGCGCCCGTCTCCACTGCCTCATCGCCAATCCCCTTCGAGCGCAAATTGGCTCACATGGGTCTCGACGCGCGTATCGAGAAAGAAGCTCCCAAAACGGCTCCCTTTCAGGCCACTGACGCCGACCTCCAAAACGGTGCTCATCTTTACCGCGACAACTGCGCGATGTGCCACGGCGGTTGGGGCACGCCCAAAACGGCAACCGCGAAAGGCATGTATCCACGCCCTCCGCAGCTTTTGAAAGGCAAGGGCGTCACCGACGATCCGGCCGGCGAGACCTATTGGAAGGTCACCAACGGCATCCGCCTGACCGGCATGCCGGCTTATAAAGATTCGCTTTCAGATAAGGAGATCTGGCAAGTCAGTCTGATGCTGGCCGGCGCCGACAAGCTTCCAGCGGACGTGCTCGCTATCTTGCAACAACCGCTGCCCGCGCAGTAACTCCACATCAGCCCCTAGCTGCACACCACCGCAGGTCCGAGAGGAAGTAAGGAGATCCGCCACTTCCTCGAAGGAACTTCCTGTGATCATTACCCGCACGCCGCTGCGCATCTCCCTCGGAGGAGGCGGAACGGACCTGCCAAGCTTCTACGAGCAAGGCGGAGGCTTCATAATAGCCGCCGCGATCTCACGGTATATCTACATTGGCATCAACCGGATGTTTGAGCCCGGCTACTTCCTCAAATACTCCGACGTCGAAAACGTCCTGGCTTTGCATGAGGTGAAGCACCCCATTTTCCGGGAGGTGCTCAGCCGCCACGACGGACAAGGGCACATTGAAATCGCAAGCCTCGCCGATGTCCCGGCTGGTACCGGGCTCGGTTCGTCTGGCGCGTTCACCGTTGGCCTCCTCAAGGCCATGTATGAGCATAAGCGGCAGCACCCCTCCGCGGAGGCCCTCGCGCAAGAAGCCTGCGATATCGAGATCAATGTTCTTTGCCGGGCGGTCGGCAAACAGGACCAGTACATCGCCGCGGTCGGTGGTCTGACCTGCTTCGATTTCCGGCCGGATGGATCGGTCGAGATCAAACCGCTCGTTCTTTCTACCGACACTTTGATCGACCTCGAGTCCAATCTGCTCATGTTCTTTACCGGCTATTCGCGAGATGCCGACAGGGTTTTGAGCGATCAGCACGAACGGTCATTGTGTGCCGAGACTTCGATGATGCAGAACCTGCGGTTGGTGAAACAGCTCGGGCTCGCTTCCAAGGACGCGCTCGAATCCGGAGATACCAGGCAGTATGCCGCATTGATGCGCGAGCATTGGGCGCATAAACAGGCGCGTTCCTGCGGCATCACCAGCGCGCCGATAAACGATCTGCACGCGCTCGGCATGGCCAACGGCGCGCTCGGCGGAAAACTCGTGGGCGCCGGAGGCGGAGGATATTTGCTCTTCTACGCCGAGGATCCGGTACGTCTCAGGCGCGCCATGGGTAGCGCAGGCCTGAACGAACTTCGATTTCGCTTCGATCATGACGGTTCAGTAGTGATGGCGAGGGACTAACATGCCGCTCGAAGCCTCACTCAATAAAGCCCCGCTCAATCAAACCTTGCGGAATCTTGAGCAACACATACGCCGCGCACCCGCATTGCATCCCGGGAAGTTACGTTCCCAAACAGGCATTCTCGGCGGCGGCCTATCAGGCCTTACCGTCGCGGCGCATCTCGAAGGCGATTGTGAGGTCTTGGAAGCGGACTCGTTTCCAGGCGGCCACTGCGGGAGCGTCATCGAGCAAGGTTTTACATTCGATGCCGGTGGCCCTCACATCATCTTTTCCCGCAATGCGAAGACGCTTGACTTCATGCTGTCCTTGCTCGACGGCAACATCAACCGCGGCCGTAGAAACAACAAGATCTTTTACGACGGCCGATACGTCAAGTATCCCTTCGAAAACGGGCTCTTCGACTTGGCGCCCCAGGACCGGTTCGAGTGCCTGCGCGATTACATATCGAATTCCCACCCGCCGCCGGAAAACTTCCGGCAGTGGATGTACCACACGTTCGGCACTGCCATCACTGAGAAATACCTGCTGCCGTATAACGAGAAAATCTGGAAAGTTCCGGCTGAGCAGATGAGCCTGGATTGGGTGGAAGGACGCATACCCAGGCCGCCGCTCGAAGACGTGATCAAAGCCGCAGTCGGAGTTGAAACCGAAGGGTATCAACACCAGCTCTTCTTCTATTACCCGACGCGGGGCGGCATCCAGAGCCTGCCCGATGCAATCGCGCGGCGTGTTCCCAGACTGACTACGAATTTCCATGTTTGCAGCGTCCGCCGAACAGGCGATGCGTGGGCCGTGACCGACGGCGAGCGTGAATATCATTACCGCCGCTTGGTCTCCACGCTTCCCATTAACGAGATGACCTACAAGTTTGAGGGCGTGCCCGACGACATAAAACGATGCGGGGACTCGCTGCGATTCAACTCGCTTGTGACCGTCACCATCGGTCTTGCAAGCGGACGCCTTCCCGACTACAGCGCCATCTATGTCCCCAGTCCGGAGCTGCCGTTCCACCGCGTTTCGTTTCCCGCCATATTCAGCCCGCGGAATACACCTCAGGGCAAGTCCCTGATTCAGGCCGAAATCACCTGCATGCCAGGTCACGGCATGTGGGCATCGGACGATTCAGACATCCTCAACCGTGTCGTCGATGGCCTTCGCGCCATGCAGCTAGTCCGGCCCGAAGAGATCTGTTACGCCAAGGTGATCCGCACCAAGTACGGCTATGTCGTTCAGGACTTCACCTACCGCGAGCATTTGCAGAAACTAAAAAGCTATTTCGAACAGCAGGGGATCACACTTTGCGGCCGCAATGCGCAGTTCGAGTACATCAACATGGATCAATGTATTGAGAGCGCTCAAAAAGTCGCCGCGCGGCTGAACGCCGCAGCGTGCTCGACCGTAACGGAGCAACTATGCCCGCAATAACGGTCGCGATGATCACGCTGAACGAAGAAGCAGCAGTCGCCAAAGTGATAGGGGATATCCAACGTGCCGTTTCGGGCCTGGATACCGAAATTCTGGTGGTCGATAGCAGTCGGGACAGGACGCCCGAAATCGCCGCTGCCATGGGTGCCCGCGTGATACGGCAATTTCCTCCACAGGGCTATGGACGCGCCATGATGCGTGCCCTCACGGATGCACGAGGAAAAGTCGTAATCACGCTAGATTGTGATGATACTTACCCCCCCGATCGCATTTCCCAATTCGCGACAGCCGTGCTCTCGGGTCAAGCCGACCTCGTGAATGCGTCACGATTGGGGACCAGGCCGGAATCCATGCCCTATGCGAATTATCTCGCGAATCGGTTCTTTTCTCTTCTCGCCAGGATCGTTCTCGGCGTGAAGACGAGCGACGTTCATTCAGGCATGCGGGCCTATCGCCGAAGCATGTTCCAGCATGTGACATTTGATGCCGCTGGGGCGGCTTTGCCAGTCGAGCTCCTCCTCAAGCCCGCGCTTCTGGGATACCGCATCGCCGAAGTCTTCATTCCGTACCGGGAGCGAATCGGCGTGACCACACTGCGGCGCTGGGAATCGACCGTTTGGACATTGAAGCGAATTCTTCGCCTTCTGCCATTGCGATTCCAATCTCACTGCCGCGAACAAACCGTAGGCGAAACCGGGTGACGTTCGTCGAGAACTCCGTCATCGTGGCTGCGCTGCTCGTTTTCGGAGTGGTACAAGCATTCCTCACGGATTGGACTCTCGTTGAGCTGGCCCTCGTAATCGCCTTCGTGCTGCTAGCGAAGCGCATGTTCGTCTTTCCAGTATTCGACCGGTTGGAAGCATGGGGCGCCAGCATAGCTTCCCATCGAACTCTTTGCATCGTCCTTGCCTTCCTCACACCCATGCTCCTCCGCGCTGCCGCACTGCCGTGGAATCCGATTCCGCTGCCCTGGGTCCCCGACGAGTTCAGTCATTTGCTTTTGGCTGACACGCTTTCGCACGCGCGCTTCGCGAATCCAGCCCACCCGCTGTGGCAGCACTTCGAAACCATTCACGTCTTTTTTCAACCGGTCTATGCATCTCCTTACTTCCCAGCGCTTGGAATCGCAATGGCGGCCGGCAAATTGCTCGGCCATTACTGGATCGGCATTTTACTGTCGTCCGGCCTGATGTGCGCCGCACTGCTCTGGATGCTTTACGGTATGATGCCCGCGCGCTGGGCGCTCCTTGGCGCCATCGCCGCGATCCTCAAGTGGGGAGTTGCGTCCTACTGGGTGAATAGTTACTGGGGAGGAAGCGTCGCGGCGGCCGCTGGAGCACTCGTTTTGGGAGCCGGCGTCAGATTGCGGCGTGCCCCCTCGCTCTGGAACAGCGTGGCGCTCGGCGTGGGGCTCGTGGCTCTCGCGTATTCGCGTCCGCTCGAAGGCTTCGTGTTCGCCGTTCCGGTACTGCTTGCTCTTGGATGGCGTTACGCTCGAAACGGCCGCTTCTATGACGCTTTGCGCGTTGCTCTTCCAACCGCATCGGTCGGCATTGCGGGGCTACTCGGGCTGGCATGCTATTGCCGGGCCATCACAGGAAGCCCGTTCGTTGTGCCGTACGCGGTCAATCAGCGGCTTTATGGCTGGCCGCTGACGCTCCCTTGGCAGCGTCCTCAACCCGTCGTCTACCGTCACAGTGATCTGCGGCTTTATTACGAATGGGAACAGTGCATCCAGCATCGGAAAAGCGATCCCAGAGAGGCCATTGCTTTCAGCTCGCTTAATCTGGCGCCTCTATGGCGTTTCTATTTTGGCCCTGCTCTCACGGTTCCGCTGTTCGGGATTCGCAAATGGTGGCGTGATAGCCGCATCCGGATTCCGCTGGTCTGCGCTTCCATCTCCCTCGCTCTTGCCCTGCTCATCGCCGCGTATCCGCACTACGTTGCGCCCGCAACCGGCTGCTTCCTTGCGATTGTCATTCAGGCCGTCCGTCACCTCAGGCTATGGAATCGCAAATTCGGAATCGCACTCTCGCGGGCAGTTATGGTGGCTTGCGTCGTGATGCTCCCGGTTCGAATCTTTTGTGATTCCACCGATTTCCTGTTTAGAAATCCAGGCATCCACACCTGGTCGGCCCAAGGCAGCGGCCAGGGCGCCTGGCGTGCCAATATCCTGCGCGCGCTCCAATCCAAGCCCGGCCGCCACATCGTGTTCGTGCAATACAACAGGCTGGCTTATCTGACGTCCGAATGGGTCTACAACGAAGCCGACATCGACGCCTCTCGTGTCGTTTGGGCGCAAGACATGGGCGATGCCAAAAACCAGGAAGTCCTCCGTTATTACCCGGATCGTCGCGCCTGGATTGTTCAACCGGATGATGATCCTGGAGAGCTGGTCCCGTACAGTCCCGCTCTCGCGCGTGCGGAGGCGCCGAGCACCGCGGACCAAACGCCATGTGTCGTCCACATAACTAAACGCTATGTGGATTCCAAGACGCATCGCGCGCCGAAACCGAATCCTTCGAGTTCGCAAATTTTCTAACACCTCGGATGACACCCCATAGCAACCATTCCTTATCTGAATCGCGCAGCAGCCGCGGCGAAAACGGAGCCATCGCGATCGGCCAGCGCTGGTTTATTGTCGGCGGTGCTGGATTCATCGGCAGTCACTTCACCGATGCCCTCCTGGCAATCCCCGCCGTCACCGCAGTCACAATCTTCGACAACTTCAGTTCGGGGCGGGAGTGGCACTACCAGCACCATTCCTCTAACCCGGCTCTCAAAGTCGTTCGTGGGGACGTGAACGATAGCCATCTGTTAACGATGGCCATGGCCGGCCACGATGTCGTCATTCATCTGGCATCCAACCCGGATATTGCCAGGGCGGCAAAAGATCCCGACATCGATTTCCGGGAAGGAACCGTTCTGACCCGGCAGGTTCTCGAAGCCATGCGCGTCACCGGCACGCGCCAGATCCTCTATGCTTCCGGCAGCGGCGTATATGGCGACTCAGGCACGCTCGAATTCAGCGAAGATCACGGCCCGCTTCTGCCCATTTCAACCTACGGCGCGAGCAAGCTTGCCGGAGAGGCGCTGATCGCCTCCTACTGCTACATGTTCGGCCTGAAGGGCTGCGCGTTTCGGTTTGGGAACGTCGTTGGGCCGCGTCAGACGCACGGCGTCGGTTTCGATTTCGTCCGGCAGTTGCTCGACCACCCTGGTGAGCTTCGTATCCTTGGCGATGGCTCGCAAAGCAAGTCGTACATACATGTTGAGGATGTCGTAAGGGCCGTGTTGCTCGCGCAACGCCGAACCGCGCAGCCGTTTGCCGTCTACAACGTCGCGACGGGCGACTACATAACCGTAACTGAGATCGCCAAAATCGCAGCCGAGACGCTGGGACGTAATGGGAACACGAAATTCACGTACACCGGTGGAGACCGCGGCTGGAAGGGCGACGTTCCGGTCGTCCGGCTGAACACGGCGCGCATTCGCTCTCTCGGATGGGAATGCCGGCGCAACACGGCAGACGCGATACGTGCCTCCGTGGCCGCTTTACTCCCTGAAGCAACGAAGCGCACAGGGCCGGGGGCACCCGGGCCGTCAAGGCCTGGGTCGCCCGTTGTGTGCGATAGAACTCAGGAGGATCTTGCTTGCTTCTGACACTCACCCCGATGCCTGCACACAGCGCAGCGAGAGTTTGCCCTTGAGCAGGATTCTTTAGCACTGGTCCGATCCATGCACGTGTTCCGAAACGTGAAACCCAGGCGCGTATTCATAGGCCAGAGTCGCAACCGAAACGCAGCGCTTCGGATCGTACTTCGTTAAAATCCCGCTCTGTCGCAATTTCGATATATTATGGCGCAATAGCAGCATTGCGGCTAGCGCCAAATCAGATCATCATACTCTCATGTCCTCCCGGCTTGGAAAGTACAACATCATCGGATTCGTCACCATCGTCGATGTTCCTCGCGCCAAGGAATTCTACCGCGACACCCTTGGTCTGCGGCTGGTCAGTGAGGAGCCTCCCTATGCATTGGTCTTCGACGCCAACGGGATCATGCTGCGCCTGGGCATGGGAAAGGAACGCCCACCCGTTCCCGGCACGGTTTTAGGCTGGCAGGTTCCGGACATAAGCCAGGCCGTAACGGAATTAGAACAAGCTGGTGTTCACTTCGAACGCTACGATTTCCTAAAACCGGACTCACAAGGCATCTGGACCGCGCCCACCGGCGCACGGGTTGCCTGGTTCAAAGATCCGGATGGAAATGTTCTCAGTCTCTCGGAGCACCCGGAGGCAAAACACTAACTGCTCATATCGCTTCCTAAATCCATCATGAAGCGCCACGTCCTCATCTTCGGTCTTGTCGGTGGCCTCCTCATCACAACCCTCCAATACACCGAATACCGCTTCGTCGTCATCGAGCACTCGATCGAGCTCTACGGCGCGCTCGTCGCCATTCTCTTCGCGGCCTTCGGCATCTGGCTCGGCCTCCGCATCACGCGGCGTCGCGAAACCATCCGCGAAACGGTCGTGGTCAAGGAAGTGCTTGTCCCCGCGGGCGCCCCCACCGTCGGGCCCTTCGCTCCCAATATCGCCCAGCAGCAGACCCTCGGCATCACGCCGCGCGAGCTCGAAATCCTCGCCCTGGTCGCCCGCGGTTTCAGCAATCGCGAGATCGCCACGCACCTTTTCGTTTCCGAAAACACCGTCAAGACGCACTGTGCCCGCGTCTTCGACAAGCTCGGAGCCGCTCGCCGCACGCAGGCCGTCCAGCGCGGTAAAGAGCTAGGCCTTCTGGCGTGACCGCGTCAACAGAAAGCATGATTTCCGCTCCATTTCCTGCAAAATCATCCGAAAGAATGACGACATCCGGCCCCGTTACACCGCATCGTGGCACTATCGTCACTCGCACCAGGAGCCTCACGTGAAGAAAACCGTCCTCACCTTCGGCCTCATCTCCGGCCTCATGATCTCCGTCCTTATGGGCGGATCGCTTCTCCTCGCCCACAAAATCGGCTCCGGCCACAGCTTGGTTCTCGGCTACACCATCATGGTGGCCTCGTTCCTGCTGGTCTACTTCGGCATCCGCAGCTACCGCGACAACACCCTCGCCGGCCAAATCTCCTTCGGCCGCGCCTTCGCCTGCGGCATCCTGATCACCCTCATCACTACCGTCTGCTACGTCGCCATGTGGGAGGTCCTCTACTTCAACTTCATGCCGCACTTCATGGACAGCTACTTCGCTGCGCAGATTCACAAAGTCCAGTCTTCCGGACTCGACCCCGCCACCGTCGCCGCGAAGGTCGCTGCCATCCAGCGCTCTCAGCAGCTCTATCAAAACCCCCTCGTCAACATGGCCTACACCTTGATGGAGCCCCTGCCCGTCGGCCTCATCATTACTCTCATCTCCGCTGCCATCCTCCGCCGAAAAGCCCCTACCGAACCCAGTGCCGCTCCCGCAGTCATGAACACGTAATCAAAACGCCGGGCACAATCTCGGCAGCACATCTACTCCCCGTTCTTTGCTATAGAAACTAATCGGCACCCCGCGATAACCTCCCAAGCGCGCAGGGCGTTTGCTGCCCGTTGTGCGCGATACTCTCAAAGGAATGCCTCCTTTCCGGCAAACCCTGCGCACAATCGTCAAGCGCCTCGGCAAGTCCGGGATCGACTTTGTCATCACGCTCGCCTTCTACTTCCTCTTCTACTTCACTGGGCACGCCATTCTCGCCACGGTGTGCTTCCTGGCTCTGATTCCGCCCGCCATCATTCTTCTCATTCGTGGCGTCCGCTACGTGAAACAACACTCCCTCTGGAGCGTGCGTAACCGCCTGCTCTTCGTATATTGCCTCTTCGGTTTTGTTCCCTTGATGCTCCTCTTCGTGTTGGTGATTTTGAGCGCTTGGGCTTTGATGAGCGAGCTTGCCATTTACCTCGCCAGTTCGGCACTGGATCGCCGCATCGAAGCTGTTCGCGAGGCCGCCGATTTCTTGCACGGCGTGCCGCTCGCCTTCCGTTCCGAGGCCGCCGAGCATCTTCTCGACGCCCATAGCCAGGAGTTCCCCGGCGTCATGATCTATCTGATCGACGAAACCGGTGAGCATCGATTCCCAGCGAACAGTCCACCCTTGCAAGTGCCGCCCGGCTGGAAAACCGTCAGCGGTCTCCTGTTTAATAAGGGCCGCTTCTACGCCTGGGCGCACGTGGTGGAAAACCCAAATCAGCAAATCAACCTGCTTGCTCCCTTATCGGATCAGACCATCTCGAACCTGGTGCCGCATCTCGGCGTGATCGCTCTCGTCGAGCCCGGTGATCGCAACAAACGCAAACCGCCGATCGCAGCCGGGGGCATGCACATCAACGTAAACGACAATTCGAAAGATGAAGACCTGACCATCTCGTCAACCGAGAACTCGGTGGAGCCAAACGCCAGCCGCGTGCCTCCACCTGTCAATCGCTTTGATATCCAGGTGGCTTGGCCCTCCACGCGCCCCCACTATCACCTCGACCGCCCAGGCGAAACTCATCCCGGCGTTCTGTGGGTGCAGTCCCGTCCCTCCGCCGTATTTCGAAGCTTCTTCTCGAGCTCCGAGATACTGCGCGGCGTTTTAGTCGACGTGCTTATCACGATTGCCATTCTCTTTTTGTTGGTCGAGCTCGTTGCTCTGATCATCGGCATTTCTCTTTCCCACCGCATCACCACCGCCGTCAGCCAGCTCTACGAGGGCACGCGCCGCGTCATCTACGGCGATTTCCGTCACCGGATTCCCGTGCGCGCTCACGACCAGCTCGGCGAGCTTGCCGAATCCTTCAATCAGATGACCGGCAATCTCGAACGCCTCATGGTGATCGAAAAGGAAAAAGAGCGCCTGGAAACAGAACTCGAGATCGCGCGCGAAGTGCAGGCCCAGCTCTATCCGAAGGAAGCCCCGCCGCGCGGTGGCCTGCAAGTGACCGCTCGCTGCGATCCCGCCCGCATGGTTTCGGGCGATTATTACGATTACCAGGCGCTCGTCCAGGGGAAAATGGTGTTCGCCATCGGAGACATAGCCGGGAAGGGAATCTCGGCCGCACTACTGATGGCGACTATGCAAGCCGCACTGCGCGCTCAAGTCAGTCAATCCCAGCCTCCCGGTGACACGAGCGATGTCTCCGAGCTCGATCCCGCAAACCTCGTCTCCAAGCTCAACCAGCAGATCTACGCGCACACTTCGCCTGAAAAATACGCGACCTTCTTCTTCGCTCTGTACGATGAGAGCAGCCGCAGCCTGACTTATACGAACGCCGGCCACCTTTCTCCGCTCTTGTTTCGCGATGGAACCGTTGCGCCGCTCGATTCCAATGGCACGGTGGTGGGCGCGTTTCCGTTCTCGACATATGGTGAGAGTTCACTCACCTTTCAACCCGCCGACTTGCTCGTCTGTTATACCGACGGAATTACCGAGCCCGAGAATGCCTATGGCGAGATGTTCGGCGAAGAGCGCTTGATCGATCTGGTGCACAGAAATCTCCACCACGACGACCACGAAATCATCCGAATCATTTTTGACGCGGTCCGCGGCTGGACGGGAATGCCCGAGTTGCACGACGACATGACTCTTCTTCTTGCCCGGCAGGTGCAGCCCGCGTGAAGATTCTAACCGCCGCGGAGATGCGTGAAGTCGATCGGCTCACGATCGAGCGCGGCATTTCGGGTCTCATCCTGATGGAAAACGCTGGCAACCGCGTTGTCGATTTCCTCCGCGAGACCTTCGCTCCTCTCGAACAACAGCGCGTGGTTGTCATCTGCGGCAAGGGCAATAATGGCGGCGACGGGTTCGTGGTTGCTCGCCAGCTATTCACGCGCAAACTCTGCCGCCAGTTCACCGTCGTCGAACTCTTCGATCCCGAAACTCTAAGCGGCGATGCCGCGGCGAACCGGCGCATGCTCGACGTCTGCGGCTGTCCGGTCGTGCGCGAACTTCCCGACCAAGCCAATCTCGCCACTCTCGTCATCGATGCGGTGCTCGGTACCGGGCTCACTGGCCCGGCAAAGGGCCCGTCGCTCGACGCCATCCGCCTCATTAACGACCGCTTCCCGCTGGCCAAGAAGATTGCTGTCGACATCCCATCGGGTTTGCCCTCCGATGAACAAACCGGTTCGATCGGTGAGTTCGTGCGGGCCGATTATACGGTTACCTTTACGGCTGCGAAACGAAGCCAATGCCTCTCGCCGCTTAACATTCATATGGGACGACTGATCGTCGTCCCTATCGGCAGCCCGGCTGAACTTTACGAGACGAACCCAAATTACAAGCTGAATCTCACCACCCCAGCCGATATTCGCCATATATTCGCTAAGCGGCCCTGCGATTCGAATAAGGGAATGTACGGTCATGTCCTGGTTGTCGGGGGTTCGTTCGGTAAAAGTGGCGCGCCCGCCATGGCTGGATTGGGTTCGTATCGCAGCGGGGCCGGTCTGGTGACGGTCGCGGCCCCGAAGAGCGCCCTGCCGATGATCGCCGCAGTCCGCCCCGAGCTGATGACCGAGCCGCTAGGCGAAACCGAATCGGGTCGGCTTCGTTTGGCAGATGCCGACCAGATCCTGGATCTACTCAATAAAATGACCGTGCTGGCTCTTGGCCCCGGCTTGGGCACGGAAGAAGAGACAATGCGTTTGGTAAAACGGCTCTACGCCGAGGCCGAAGTTCCGGCCGTCGTCGACGCCGATGCGCTCAATGCATTGGCTGGCGACCTTCCGGCCACTACCAAGACCCGCATCCTAACCCCACATCCCGGCGAGATGGGCCGCCTGATCGGTAAATCGGCAAAAGAGGTCCAGGCCGATAGGCTCGGCCTCGCTCAACAGCTTGCCAGCCGGAGCGGCGCGGCCATTGTACTCAAAGGTGATCGCACGATCATTGCCTTCCCGGATGGCGAAACTTGGGTGAATCCAACCGGATCGCCCGCCATGGCAACCGGAGGTACCGGCGACATCCTGACGGGGATGACCGCCGGACTCATCGCGCAGCATCCGCCCGCTCGGCATCCAGCAGAGCGGGATCCAGAGGCCTGGAAGCGGGCCGTTATCGCCGCGGTTTGGCTTCATGGCCGCTGCGGTGAGCTGGCCGGAGAGCATTGGGGCGAAGAAGCGACCCTGGCGACCGATCTCCTGGACTTCCTGCCCGAGGCCATGAATGAAGTCCGTCCTTCGCTTTGAGACTAGCTCAGACGAAAAAACACGTGCTCTCGGCCGTCAACTCGCCCCCCAGTTACCTGAACGTGGCGTGGTGCTGCTGATCGGAGAGCTGGGAGCCGGCAAGACAACGCTGGTCCAGGGCATCGCGGAAGGCCGCGGGGCGGCGCGCGCCGAGGACGTTTCCAGTCCTACCTTCACGCTCATTCACGAATACGGCGATCCCGTAAGTGTTTACCACATAGACTTATACCGGCTCGACACCTTGGAAGAAGCACGGCGGCTCGGCTTAGAAGATATATATGATGCGCCTGGGCTGGTGCTGATTGAGTGGGGTGAGCGCTTTCCGGAGTTGCTGCCGCGGCAACGCGTTGAAATTCGAATCCGCCACGCCGGTGAGGACAGGCGCGCAATCGAAGTTATGGAATTGGATTAACGCTCGCCTGGAGTGCAGGGCCAGACAAACACCTTGGTAACCGGATCGGTGGCTGTTTGTCTTCTAAGCGTATGGATACTTTGAAGGCAGAATTGGCTGAATTTCAAACCGCGAAAGATCTGAAAACGATCCTGGCTGCGGAGGGTCCGTGCTTGAGCGCCTATATTTCGCTCAGCACCGCGCCTCCGAACCAAAGCGCGAAGACCAACGCGTTGGAGTGGAAAGAGACGCTTCGCGCGCTGGAGCCGAAAGTGCATCAGCACGGTTCGGTGGCCCGGGAGCTGTTGGAAAGCATCAGGGATTGGGATGGGATCTTGCATGGTCAGCAGCCACAAGGGCGCTCGATTGCGGTTTTGCGATCGCCGGACGTGTTTCGGGTGACCTGGATCGAAGAGCCGGTGAAGAGCCGGGCAAAGCTTGGGCCGCATTTCTACATCCGGCCGCTGTTGCCCGATCTGACGCGTGATAAAACTTTCTACATTCTGGCTCTCAGCCAGAAAAATGTTCGGTTGCTGCGATGCACAGCGCGCACCTCCGAAGAGGTTCCGTTTCCTCCGCACGTCGCGCCCAGCTTTGACGCCTACATGAACACCGAGAAGCCCGATCATTTGACGGAAGGACGGTCAGCGCCCGGTCCAGGTGCCGGGTCGTCGAAAGGCGTGATGTTCACGGTCAGTTCCGAGCGCGAAGACAAAGACGAGTATCTCACGCACTTTTATCGGCAGATTGAGCGTGGAGTCGAGGAGGTTTTGCGTGGCAAGAATGAGCCGGTGGTGCTGGCTGGTGTTGAGTATGAGGTTGCGTTATTTCGATCCTTGAGCTCGAATCTCCATTTGGCGCAGGACTGCGTCCAGGGCGCGCCGAACGGCCTCAAGTCCGGCGAGATGCACGCTCGGGCGCTCGATGCGATGTTGCGCTGTCACGAAAAGAAGGTAGACGAAGCCCTGGCGCAGTACAACCACAAGGTGGGCGCCGGCGCCTCGAACCGGCTAAAGGATGTCGTCACGGCAGCGCACGATGGACGTGTACTTACGTTGCTGGTTTCGGATTCATTGGAGACAACAGGCGTTTTCGATGAATCCACCCACACGGTGAAGGGCCGCGAAACCGGAAGCGCGGAAGACGAAGACCTGATCAACGATGCAGCCGTTCAAGCGATTCTGCATGCCGGCCAAGTCTTCGTTGTCGCAAATCGCAAGATGCCTAACGGCGCTCCATTAGCAGCGATTTTTCGCTTTTGATTTTTGAATCACAACAAACAATCCGCTGAAGCCGAGCAGCGCCAGGGCCGTGCTTGTGGGCTCGGGCACGGTGCTGCCGCTTGGCATTGTCGCGGCTTCAAAATCGGTTAACGCGAGATCGGCGATCAAGGCATCACCCGCGGTGGTCGGATGGAGGCCATCAAATGTGAACAGGTAATTGTCCGGATCTCCTCCGGGCGGCGTGGCGCCTGGATTCAGGCCGTATTGGCTGGGATTGCCCAGGATGTTGTTGAACAGCGTCTCGATATCGACGCCTACCAGCACAATTCCAGGGAACTCCGTCTTCAGGCTTGCCAGGTCGGTGCTCCATTGCGCGTCGAAGGCTCCGCTTGCGGCGTTCAGCGCGGCCGCATCGCCGCTGGCCTGGCCCGCCGGCGTGTTGCCCAGCAAGGGCACGTTGAACCAGAGGAAATACTTGCCGCCTTCGCCAGCGAGAGTGGCGATATTCGCTTCGAGATTGTCAGCAGCAGTTACCGGATTGTTGCCTCCGATAATGTCATTGGCTCCGGCCCAAAAGCTATACAGCGAAGTGGAGGGGACACTGGATTTGCCGGCGAGATAGATATTGAGCTGATCGGAAACGTAGCCGATGCCATTGGAGCCGGTGTCGGCGCCTGCCACCGCGTAGTTCGTCCCACTGCCAGGCGCGAGAAAGGGCTGCGGATCGGGAAGTCCGGCCTTGGCTGCGAATTGGTCTATCCATAATCCGGAGGGGCCGCCGGGATCCGGCGGATTGGTAAACTCGCCAACTTGGAATGGCAGGCCGGGGATGTTTCGATAGGCATATCCGGCGCCGGGCTCGGCGCCGAGAGTCGCAATGGAGGCATTGCCGGTATCGGTAAGGCTGTCGCCGAAGGCGACGATCTGATTCACTGGATCGCCGAAGGCCGCGAAGAACGGCAGCATCAAGGCCACGCCAGAAACTGCTAGGATACGTCTGCGCATATGGAATAGGATAGACCGGAGGAGCCGAGTGGTTACATGCAAATCGATACAATTCGGGGTAAAGCTAGTTTAGGAGGCGCATGGTACCTGCTTTGAACGCTGAGCAACAGTCGGACTTGCTGCGGCGGGGATTCTCCCGGCGAGGCTTCGGCCGGATTGCGACCCTTTTGAGCGCGGGCGCCGCGCTGCCGTTCTACAACGAGCAGGCGCTTGCGCAATTATCGAAATCGGGGCCCATTCCACCGGATGCCGTGAAGATTGACGCTAACGAAAATCCGCTGGGTCCATGCCCGGAGGCGGTCGACGCGATCTATCAAGTGATCAAACAGGGCGGCCGGTACATGTGGCAGGCGACCGATACCCTGGCGCAGAATATGGCGGGTACGCTCGGCGTAAAATTCGATCCCGATGACCAGCAAAGTTACATCCATATTTTCGCGGGCTCGAGCGCACCGCTGCACCAGGCAGTGCTGGCGTTCTGTTCGAAAGACCGGCCGTTCGTGAAGGGCGATCCAGGCTATGAGGCGGGCGAGATTGCGGCCAAATATATTGGAGCGCCCGTGGTGGCGGTGCCGCTCAAGAAGGGAAGCTACGACCACGATGTGAGGGCCATGCTGGCTGCCGCGCCAAATGGCGGATTGTATTACGTCTGTAATCCGAATAATCCGACGGGTACCGTGACCAGCCGCTCCGACATCGAGTACCTGGTTGCGAACAAGCCGCAGGGCTCGATCGTGATGATCGACGAGGCCTATATTCACTTTTCGACGAAGGCAGTGCCCTGTACCGATATGGCGGCGCGCGACCAGGACGTGGTGATCTTGCGAACCTTCTCAAAGATCTACGGCATGGCGGGATTGCGGGCGGGCGCTGCGATTGCGCGGCCGGATCTGCTGGCGCGAGTGAAGCAGTGGAGCGCGGGCGCGATGCCGATTACGGCGATGTACGGGGCGACCGCAAGCTTGCAAGTGAAGAACCTGGTAGAGCAGCGGCGGGAATACATGACCGGCATCCGCGAAGAGACGTGCAATTGGCTGGCATCGAAGAACGTGGAGTTCATTCCGTCGGAAGCCAACCACTTCATGATCAACGTCAAGCGCTCAGGCAAGGATTTTCGCAAGGACATGACGCAGCAGAAAGTCTATATCGGGCGTTCGTGGCCGGTCTGGCCGGATTGGATTCGCGTAACGGTGGGAACAAAAGAGGAGATGGCGAAGTTTAGAGACGCATTCGCGAAGTGTTACAACGCTTGATGGCGTTTGCGCGACGCTGGGCGAACGGCTTGGGGACCGCTCGCCCGTTGATTGCGCTTCGCGTTTCGGGAGCAACCTCAGTCTCAGCCGCATTTACCCTCAAAGCAGTGGCATATTGGCATGATGGAAAACTGATCCAGAATGGCGAAACCAATCTCATTGTTGGTCCCGGTGTAGGCCACATCGAACGAATAGTAGGTCCGGTTAGGATCGGGGCATCCGGTACCTTGGATGTCATAATTCACTAATGCTGGCGAGACATTCGCAATCGTCAACGGACCCGGTGGGATCGGTCCGGGCGGATTCCATCCTGAGCCGGTTAACTGCGAGATGTTGATTGTGAATGCACCCGTGCTGGTCTCCGCCGTCCATGCGATCTCGAGTCCGGGTGTCTGTCCCTCTTTGTTAGGTACGGTATTCACCGCGAGTGCGGGCGCGACGCTGGTCTGTGCGACAAAGCCGTCCCCCTCTACCTGGCTGACCGTCGACCAGCTGCCGGCTGATAAAGACAGACTCGCGTACATGATGTTATCGGGTCCTCCCTCGGGCCCTTCGAGCCAAGCGAGATACAGTTCGTTGCCGAACAGCGCCAGGGCCGGGGCTGTGTCCGGAGTGACACCTGAAGCTGGAGTTGACGCAATGGTCCACAGGCCGCCCGAACCCGTGTAGCTTGCGAGCATGATGGTGTCGCTTTCGGTGGTGTACGCGAGGTACACCATCGAGCCGTTTGCGGCCAGAGCCGGATGTGAGGTACTCACAGCGTATTGTCCGGAGCTCGTAACAACCTTCTGCTGGGCTGAGAATGTCGAACCACCTGTAGATGTCGAGTAATAGATCTTATCCGCGGGATCCGGGTTCTCTCCCTGCCAGGCGACATAGAGAGTGCTGCCCATAGCCGCCAAAGCGGGCGCCTTTGTCGTCAATGCACCGGCGATCCTGTTTTGATTTGCCCAGGCCGGATATCCTGATGTGTACCAGATTTGATTGCCGCTTTGGCCTTTCCACGCCGCGTAGATATTGCCTTCCAGGCTCGCGAGAGCTGGTGCGGTCCGTGTCTCCGCGGTGAAACTGGAGTTAGATATCGTTTGCGCCGAGGCCAAATTGGCAACGCAGTAAGCTAGAGCGGCCGTGATTACAGCCGTGTAATTGATTGAACGTTTCATGACTTTTTCTCCTTATTGAACGGGATCTTTTTGTTCCCTACTTGGGAGGGGCCTGAGGCGGCTCCGGGGTACCAAACGACATAACGGCGAAGGTATCGTCGTTGAACGTTCCGTACAACTCTCCTGTCTTGGCGTCACAGGTACCGGTGAACGATTGGGTGCCGTTTCCCCACGATTCCAGCGTGAGAGTCACGGTGATAGTGTTTGTCACGCCCTTGAGCGAGATATAGTTACTGTCATTAACTGACACCCCGAGCTGATCGGCTTGATATATGTCGAATGGCTGCTCGTTCAGGCAAACACCAGAGCTGCCTGGGCAGAATGGCGCCGTGCGGCCGCTAAAAAGTTGAGGCAGGTGCGTGGCCGAAAGCAGCGTACCAAAGTCCAGGATTCCCGAGTAATCGCTGATCGTCAGGGACCCGGTCGTATAGCTGGCGTATGCGGTGCCGGTATAATTCTTCATCGTCACGAGCTTGAATGGCACCGTGTAGTCCGTTGGAGCGCTCGGTACGCAATCAGCTTTCAGGAAGGCCGGGAGTAGCATCAGAGCGACTAGCGGCGAGATTTTTTTGTAAATACTCAAACGTTTCATGACTTTTCTCCTTTTGGTCGATCGCGACGCGATCAATGACGCCGCGATCGTCTTTCAATAGAGGAAGCGAGATGTTCCGAGAAAGACCGCCAGCCAATCAAAAAGAAAATGCGGTGGGGGTGAGCTGCCGCCGGCCAGCAACGCCAGCGCTGCCGATATGAGCTGAAATCAACGCCGGGATGTTGCCGTTATAATTAGGCCAATCGAGGCAGCCACATTGACGCCCAACTCTGGGGAAGTAACGCTCTTACTTCAACAGTGGAAGAGTGGGGACAAGCGGGCCGAGTCCCTGGTGTTCGAGTTGTTGATGCCCGATCTGCGAAGGATAGCGGGGCATTGTTTTCGAAAAGAGCGGCCGGGCCACACGCTGCAACCGACGGCCCTAGTGAACGAAGCATTTCTGAAATTGGCCGCGGCAAGAAATATAGATTGGCGGGATAGAGGCCATTTTCTCGCTTTAGCTGCGAGGGTCATGCGGCGCTATCTGATCGATCACTGGCGCGCTCAAGCGTCTGTCAACTTCGTTCCTATGGATGGGCTTCCGGAGCGTGTACTTGCCAACTATCCGGATGCTCTGGATCTTGCGACCGCGCTGGACACCTCACTGGACGAGATGGGATCGGAGTCCCGGCAATGGCGAACCGTCGTGGAGCTGAAGTTTTTTCTCGGCCTGACAGATAGCGAGGCGGCAGACGCGTTGAATATCCCCTTGCGCACTCTCCAGCGCGAATGGCATCGGGCTCGCAAATGGCTGTTCGAAAGACTTACCGCCGAACCATGGAAAACAACCGCGAACAAGACGAACGGGTGATGACTCTCGTCGCCGCGGCGCTCCGTCTGAAGCTGGAAGAACGTGAATCGTACGTTCGGCTTGCCGCAGGAACAGACGACGACCTATATAAAGAGGTCACTGAAACGCTGGAGTGGGAACAGCGGATGGGCAGTTTTCTGCAAGAGCCAGCGATCGCGCTGGAGAGGCTTGCTCATCCATTTGAAGCGGGAGAGGTGATTTCCCAGCGATTCGAAATTCTTAACGAGATCGGGGAAGGCGCAATGGGAGTGGTGTACGAGGCCTTCGACCGCAAACGCAACCAGAGGATCGCAATCAAAGCCGCGAAGCCCGGTTTCCGGCGGCTGTTATCACCCGAGCTGGAGGGCGCGCTGAGGGTACGGCACCCAAATGTTTGCCTTGTGAACGAGATTCATACGGCGCAAACCAAACACGGCGAAATTGATTTTTTGACGATGGAGTTGCTGGAAGGCGAGACGTTGTCGGCCCGTTTGTCTACTTGCGGTGAATTATCCGTCAAGGACGCTACGGAGATCGCGCGGCAGTTATGTGCGGGTTTGGCGGAAGCTCACCGCACGGGCGTGATTCACGGCGATCTGAAGGGTAACAACGTGATGCTCTGCGGAACGGATGATGGAAATCTTCGCGCTGTCATCACGGATTTTGGATTGTCGGGCGAGACGGCTCGAGCCGAAGCGGTGTGCGGCACCCCGCGCTATATGGCGCCTGAGCTGTGGCAGGGCGAGAAGGCTTCCAAGGCATCAGACATTTACGCCTTAGGCGTGATCCTATTCGAAATGGCTGAAGGGCGGCCACTTGGGGGCGACGGTTCGCCAGCGCGCCGTATACAAACGATGGGCGCGCCGCAGAGTTACACGCGACTGGTCGAAGGGTGCTTAAGCCTGGAGCGGGGAAGACGCTGCCGCGCTTTTGAAAACGCTGCGCAGCAGAACTACTGGCGAGACCGGCGCTTGAGCCGCCGAAGCGTAGTTGCCGCAGGCGCTGGAATTGTGGCCGCGCTAGCAGGCAGCGCGTGGCTGGAACGGAGTAAGATTCATAATTTGTTCCGTCCCATTCCGGGCAAGCGCTTTGTTGCGCTGCTGCCCTGGCCTCCTACAATGGATGCTCGCGCGAAGCCGCTGGTGAGCGGTGTGATCGATGCGATTGAAAATGAGCTCTCCCGCGCCGAAGCATTCGATAGAGACTTCTTCGTGGTCTCTTCACATGACACGCCGTCGGGCGCCGATGCAACTCAAATCGCCGGGATTTGCGATGCGCTCGGGGCAAATTTGGCACTGGAGGCGTCCGGTGTTCCGCAGGCCGCGAGCTTTCAGTTGCTGCTCAGAGTATTGGACGGTAAGAGCAGTGCGGTACTCAGGCAGTCGAAGATCGTTTGCGCCATGGGCGAGATCGGGTCGCTCTCGGCAAGCGCTGTTAGGGCGGCGGCCAGGCTGCTTGATGTTCGCTGGGAAAGGGAGGGGAATCGCGGGCTCGAGCCCGGCACCCATTCCGCGCAGGCGTTCAGATCTCTACAGACCGCGGAAGAGTTGAGAAACAGGCCAAACGACGATGGGTTGAACGAGGCGATCGAGAATTATAAGATCGCGCTCGATGCGGACCCGCTGTATGCGACCGCTTACATCAAGTTAGCGATCGCCTATTGCCGTCTTTACGACTTGAATCGCGATCCCGGAATCCTCGAGCTAGTACAAGCGAATGCCGGGAAAGGCATGCGATTAGATCCAACTTCGGCGGATGCGCATCTGGCGCTATCCTGCGTGGCGGAACAAAGAGGAGATCAGAAGAAAGCACTCGACGAGATCCGGCATGCGCTCGCATTGGATCCGGCTAATCCCAGAACTCTGCTTTGGCAAGGAGAGCTCTATCATCGATTCAACCGATGGGCGGATGCCGAGCAAACTTACATGCGGTTGAGGAAAGAGCGGCCTAATTACTGGCCGGCGTACAACGATCTTGGATCTGTGCTAAGCGCGCAGGGGAAATATCGCGAAGCACTGCAAGCTTTTCACGCAGCGACTGTGGCGGCGCCCGGATCCGCATTGGCGTTCAATAACTTGGGAGGGCTTTTTCTAAAGCTCGGGAAACTCACCGAAGCAATGGATAATTTTCAAAAGAGTTTGAAGCTAAAGCCCAGCGACGTAGCCTATTCGAACTTAGCAGAAGCCATGCGGGCGAATAGTAAGTTCGCCGAAGCGCTTCCCTTGAGTCAGAAAGCTGTCAAACTGGAGCCCTCCGACGATCAGAACTGGATGGACTTGGCCGATTGCTACGAATCGTTACATGGACGCGAGCGGGAAGCCCAGCAAGCTTACCAAAGAGCGGCTGCGGAGGTGGAACGGCGGCTCCAGACTGATCCGGCAGACGGTCCCGCCTGGATCCGGCTGGCTCTCTATCGCGTGAAGGGTGGTTCGCCCGGCGACGTGCCCTCGCTTCTTAGAAGAGCCGGCAACATTGGAGATACGGATGTCGATTCCGAACTGATACGAGCGCGCGTATTCGAGTTATCAGGTAAGCACAAAGATGCACTGATTACGCTGGCTGATTGTTTCAAAAGAGGCACGACGCCGTTCGAGGTGGCGTATATAAAAGATTTTGCCGCTCTCAGGAAAGATCCGGAATACACGAGAGTCGAAGCACGGCAGTCTAACGGAACCGGTAATTGAGGACACTTATGTTACGAAAATACCTGTTGTTTCTTTCTACGGGAGCGGTCGCTTTTGCTTGGGTGCGGATACCGCCTTGCGGGCATTGCCCCAAAATTCATATTCACTGCGAGAACGGGCGCACGAAGACCGATCGACGAAAGGTTACAGTCGTGCGGAATTCGAATCTGACGGGAATTGAATGGGAGGCGCTTCCCACGGGCAATCCGAATTGGACTGTCACATTCGACTCAGATAGGCCGTGCGGACGCCCGCGCATCGATAACCAGAATCCGGTTTGTGATGTTACGGGAGCCCCTGGCCGATATGTCTACAGGGTCAAGCTAGAGGGCTGCGAACGGGAGGGTCGAGGCGAGATAATCGTCAAATGATTCGAGCCTGAGGCTCTTCGCTATTCATCCTTCAGCCACTCGGGAGAGAGCAGCGCGCGGACGTCGGCCTTGGAGAGATCGGATTTGAGGATCACACGGGCGGGGAGCTCGAGGCGCTTGGCGGGTGTGTGGCCGTTGAGTTCATCGTCGAGCGATTTCACCGCTTCATAGCCAAGCCGGAATGGGTTTTGCACGAGCATCGCATTGATGGTGCCATCCTGAAGAGCTTCGACATGGGTCTTGCTGAAATCGAACGTGACGAGCTTGAGCTTGCCTGCGAGGCCGCGGTTGCGCACGGCCTGAATACTCCCACGTGAAGCCGCTTCGCTGGACGCGAAGAGGCCGGCGAGATCGGGATGCGCGGTGAGGATGTCTTCGGCGGCTGCGCGGGAGCGGGCGGGATCGGCCATACCGTATTGCCGGGCGACGATTTGGATCTGCGGAAACTCCTTGGCCATCGTTTCATCGAACCCGCGCTCGCGTAGAACGGTGGAGGTGCCGCCGGGCTTCTGCATCACCATCGCGACTGGACCATGATCGCCGATGAATGAGGCGAGGGTTCGCGCGGCGGTGCAGCCGGCCCCGTAGTTATCCGTCGCGATGAAGCTGACGTAGTTGTCGATGTCCACGGCGGAATCGAAAACCGTGACCGGAATGCCGGCGCGGATAGCGCGCTCGAGCGGAGCGACCAGGGCACGCTCATCGGTGGCTGAGATGGCGAGCGCCGCGACCTGGCGAGTAATCATCGAATCCACGATTTCAATCTGGCGCGCGTAATCGGTCTCGTTTTGCGGACCATTCCAGAGGATGTCCAGATGGAAATCGCGAGCAGCTTGTTCGACGCCGGCGTGAACCGAAAGAAAAAAGAGATGCGAGGTGGCTTTAGGCACCACGCCGATAATCTTTTGACCGGAGCGGCGGCAACTCGCGAGAAGGGCGAGTGAGCCCGCGGCGAGAAGTCGGCGGCGCGTGTACATCCGTAGACATGGTAGAACGCAGCCTCAAACGAGCTGCTGTTGATCGGTGCGAGCCAGGACGAATAGCGTTGCGTCGTCATTCTTTTGGCAGTGAAGCCGGAAAGCGGCGAGATCGTCGCGGCAGGCAGCGAGCATATCAGCGGGACAGGCGAAGCGATGCTCGGCGATCAACCGGCGCAGACGGTCAGCTCCGTATTCGGCGTTCGATGCGTCCGTTGCTTCGGAGACTCCATCGGAGTAAATGATCATGCGCTCGCCGGGCGCGAGCGATAGCCGAGTCAGAGAGAATTCTTCCTGGCCGAACATGCCGACGGGAAGGCTGGAACCTTCGAGCGGCTCCACGCTGCCGTTGCGGGCAATGAGCGGAGCGGGATGTCCGGCATTTGAAATTTCGATTTCCCCATTGCCGAGAGCGTGCCCGCACACGAGAGTTGCGTACTGGTTAGGCAGTGTGCTTTCGGAAAAGACGCGGCTGGCGTGCTGGAGCATGGATTGAAGCGAGAAACCCATGGGTATGAGAGTTCGAAACATGGCGTGCAGGTGCGCCATGAGCATGGAGGCCGCGACACCTTTGCCGGAGACATCGCCGACCATGAAATACAGTCCGGATCCATTGGCTTCCACCACATCGCAATAATCGCCGCTGACCATGCCGGCCGGTTCATAGTGATAGCAGATGTGCCAGCCGTGGCGCTCCAGATTCTGGGGCGGCAGCAAGCCTTTCTGAACGCGTGCAGCAAGCTGCAAATCCTGTTCGAGGGCATCGCGTTCGCGCTTGCTCAAGTGATCGAGACAGAAGCGGACCAGAGGGTCACAGATGAGACGATCGCATTCGATGGTGTCGTGACAAGCCTCACAGAGACCGTATGAGCCGTCTCGTATTCTGCCTAGGGCGCTGTCGACTTCTTCCAGCAGGGCGTGCAGGTTCGCGGGGTGCGCTTGTTCGGACAGCGCATCCTGCAATCGATCGCGCCGGGTTAGCAATTGCTGGCGCATGAATTGGTTAATGGCGGTTGCCATAATGCCTCCCGCGTATATGCACTAACAGCTCAAGATTTTGATGCTCTCGAGTAGCGGAAAGTTGAGCTGAAATCGGCTTCCCACAGGCCCATTTTCGCGAACTGCGCGGGCGGGCGGCCATCCGAAAGTTGCGGCTGTTTCGGTTTCGAAAGCGCCTCTACTCCGACCCTTTCGGCTGAAGCATGGCTTTGAGCTGCCGAAACGCGGTGGCGTCCAGGTTGAGCTTCAGCCGGTTGGGGATATCGGGCTTGGCAGCGGAGGAATCGTGGTTTTGGGCGCGTTCGAGCAGGGTGGCTGCGTCGGAATCGGCTGGTTTGCGGTCGAGAACCGATTGCAGCTCCTTCACAGCCTCATCGAAGCGGCCATTCTTCAAGAGCGCGGCGCCGAGATTGAAGAGATACGTGGCGTCATTCGAATCGCCGTCGACGGCGCGATGTAAGTCGCCCAGGGCGGCGGGCTGATTCAATTGCATTTCGGCGGCGCCTAAGTTGTTGTAGACCTCATTGAGGGGATAGGTTTTGAGAACTTCACGGAAGAAATTTGCGGCAGATGTGTAGTCGGCCGCGGCGTAGGCGCTGAGTCCCATTTTGAAGCGCGCTTCGAAGTAGTGCGGATCGGTCGTGTGGATATGCTGAAACCAGGCGAGGGCCTGCGCATAGTCTTTCTTTTGGAGCGCCAATCTTCCCAGCTCAAAGTCCGGGCTGGAGAAGTTAGGATCGAGCGCCGCCGCCTGCATGAACCATTTCTGCTGCTGATCTCCGCTAGGCGAGAGCAGTCCGCGGACGTAACTCTCCTCGGCATCCACGCGAATCAACTTATTGGGCGCCATGAATTGATCAAGCACGAGGTTCGCCTTGGGTTCGAGATACTTGAGCGTGACGAATGCGAGATGTTCCTCAAGCCGCGAGAGTTCGGAGAGTTTGCCGGTTTCGGACGCCTCCGGGCCGTCGTGCATGTGCCGCAGGTCGAGAAAGCGCGCACTTAGTTGGACGGAACTATCCTTTAACTCCGAGCTGCCGGCGGGTAAGTTGGCGTCGTAAGTGCCGTAACAAAGATAGTCGGCATCCAGGCTCTGGCCGAGCCGGATCAGGGTGGCCTTGGTGAACGTAGCTCCGGGGCGAAGCGACAGGTGGTGCATGGCTTCGGCGCGGGAGCTACGATCGAGTACGATCTGATTGGCCGCGGCGTATTCGTTCATGAGCGTTTCGGCGACGCTTTCGCCGACCCAATTGAGGTCGGAATATTGCGAATGGTTCTGAAACTGGAGGACGAGCACGGTGGCCGGGAAAGCCGGGACGGCGGATAAAAGCGAGAACGAAAGGAGCAGAGAAAACAGCCGCACGCGACCATGTTAGCGCGGGGTCGCAGCGGAACGTCTTTCGAGCGCGCACACCTTATTTACAAGCGCAGCTTTAGCAGCGTAACGCCTCGCGAAGGGCTCGAGTTCTTACGGCTCGAAACGCGATTCGAAAGCTCGCTCGAGTTGGCGCCAGTCGTTCTCCAGACGCTGGAACCAGGTCACGGACGGATAGCCTGGCAAAGCATCTACTTTCCTGAAGCCATTGGGCACCTCAAACAGGCTCTTGTCCAGCGGGTCGCTGGAGAGTTCCAGGACTTCGCGGATCATTGAGCCATCAGTCTCAAGAACAGGGATTCCGGGAAGTGACGGAACGCCGTGATTCACAACCGTATCGCGACACATGGTTTTGATAGATCCGGCGTACGAGCCGAGCAGGTAAGGCCGTGCCGCAGGGCCGGCTTTCGCCGCTGGGATGTACCACCCGTCCTTCTCCCTTTCGTGTGTCCAATCACACGCGCCGGGTTCGGCAACGTGCCGCTCGCGGAGCAGAAAATGGCTTGCCATGCGTCCGAGGAACTCTCGCCGCTCACCTGTGTCGATTGTCTCGTAATAGATGTTCACGACCTTTCCGGATTCCCGGATGGCCGGAGGCCGAGAAATCCACTGCGCCAGCAAGACAATCCAATCCGCACTGTGTGGGCCCTGTTCGACATACTCCTGCGATTGTAGGTCGAGTAAGTACATCGTCTTCTGTTCAGAGTTCCAGATGGTCACGGGCCGTCGCGAGCCGTCGGGGCCGATATCTTCAGTGCGCATGTTTTTGCCTTGAACGTATTGCGCATAGATCGTCTCCCGCCCGGCAAAGGTGGTTTTAGTCACCGTGTGCGTGTCCGCTTCTGAAGGGACGCCGAGCAGAACGAGCAAAAGCGCGACGGCCAAGGTGCGCATGAAGATATCGTACCGAGCGCGGCCCGGTGCAAGACTCCGGACCGCCCAGCATTCTCGCGAGGAGACATCGGCTCAACCTTGGTCTGAATTTAGAGGCGTTCAACAAAGGCCTTCACGCGCTCCCGCGCCTGCTGCTGCACGGACGCATCCGACCCGAAGCCGTGCAGCCAGACTACCTCGGGCTCGTGCCGGAACCAGGTCATTTGGCGCTTGGCGTATTGCCGGGTTCTGACCTGGCATTCATATATAGCTTGATCGAGCGGGAGCCGACCGGAGAGAACCTGCTGCGCCTGCTTGTAGCCGAGCGACTGGAGGGGTTTGGCCTGGGGCGAGAAACCGGCTGCGAGAAGGGTTCGGGTTTCTTCCAGCAGACCGCCGTGAAACATGGCCGCCGAACGTTGGTCGAGGCGCTCGCGCAGCAGCGTTCGATCCGGGGCGAGGCCGAGCTTGAGAACTGCGAAGCCCTGAAGCCGATCACGCGGGGCCGATTGAACATGGGTGGCGGGCTGGCCGGCCAACAGGGTCAGCTCTAATGCCCGAATGAGTTTCTGCCGATCATTTGGATGAATGCGCAGCGCGGCGGCTGGGTCATGAATGCGAAGGAACCGATGGAGCGCGGCGGGGCGGCGCTCGGCGAGCGTATGGAGGCGGGCGCGCAGCGGTTCATGACGGCTGGGAGCTGGCGAAAGGCCGTCGAGAAGCGCGCGCAGATAAAATCCAGTGCCGCCGGCGACGATCGGGAGTCGCTGCCGGTTGCGGATGCTGTCGAGGGCTTGCCGGCCGAGGCGGGAGTAGGCGCCGGCTGTCAGTTCGCAGTCAACGCTCACGATGTCGATCAGGTGGTGTGGGATGCCGCGGCGTGCGGTGATGGAAAGCTTGGCAGATCCGATATCCATTCCCCGATATACCTGAATCGAATCGCAGTTAACGATTTCTCCCTGGAAGGCTTCGGCGAGAAGCAGGGCGAGTTCGCTCTTGCCGGCGCCCGTGGGCCCCATTACGGCGATCAAAGGCCACAATGCGAAATTCGAGTCAACCGTCACGGGGTTCTTCTAACCAATTGAAGTGATTATGGGAACGCCGGAATGAGCCGAGGCATCCGTTATTTTGAGAGCTATACTGGGTGCGAACAACTCGATTCGAGTTATCCAACGCCACACCGAAGCGGTCGAATGCCTCACCTCCACTTTAAATTCCTTCGCCTTACCTGCCTCTGGTTTGCTGCTTGGGCCGTTTTGCCGGCCGCCAGCCTGAGTGCGGGGCAGACCCCTGAACCGAAATCGCCCAATACAGTTCCGCCGCTTTCCTCGCCAGCCAAACAGGCGAGTTCACCGAAAGCGGCCGCCTACTACCATTTTGCGCTTGGTCATCTATATGAGGAGCTGGCGGGCGTTTATGGGAACCGGAGCGATTACGTCAATAAGGCGATCGATAACTATCGCCTCGCCATGAAGGAAGACCCCACGGCGACCTTCCTGGTGGAAGACATCGCGGATCTGTACCGGGCGGCAGGACGGATTCGGGAAGTAGTGGAGGAAGCGCAAGACGCGCTGAAAGCGAACCCCGACGACTTGAATTCCCGGCGAGTGCTCGCGCGCATCTACACGCAGGAGATAGGAGACGCGCAAGCCAATCACATCGATGAAGGCATGGTCCGGCGCGCCATCGAGCAATATAAGATCGTCACGGAAAAAGATCCGAAAGATATAGACAGCCTGGTTTGGCTCGGGCGGCTGGAGCGGATTGCAGAGAATTCGGTGGATGCGGAAGCGGCATTCAAGAAAGTGCTCGCGATGGATCCGGAGAATGAAGATGCGATTACGGGGCTGGCAAGCGTTTACTCGGACCGCGGCGATGCGCGAACCGCATCGGGACTGTTGGAAAAGCTCACCAAGAAGAATCCGTCCGCACGGGCGTATTCAATTCTGGCAAGCGACTACGAGTCGATGCATGAGTATTCGCTCGCGGCGGATGCCTACAAGAAAGCGATCGAGCTGGATCCTTCGCGGGTGGAGTTGAAAGCGGCGCTGGCGCAAGACGAAGCGGCCGCTGGACGATATGACGACGCATTGAAGACTTACCAGGAGATGGCGGACGCCAATCCGCAGGATGCACAACCTTATCTGGGAATGGCGCAGATCTATCGCGAGCAGAAAAACTTCGCCCAGGCTCACCAGATGATCGACAAAGCCAAGGAACTCGACCCCGATGATGTGGACATCCGCTATAGTGAGGTCGGTTTGTTGGAGGCGGAGGGAAAAGATCAAGAGGCCATCGCCAAGCTGAAGGAGCTCTTGGACTTGACTGCTCACCGGGGTAACGGCGACGCAGAGCGAAACGTGCGCGCCAAGATGCTGGAGCAGTTGGGACTGCTTTACCGGGAGGCGCAGGAATACGATCTAGCTATCGATACATTCCGGCAGTTGGCGGAGGCGAATCCGGATCTGGCTGGGCGTGCCGAGGCCCAAATCATCGATACCTATCGGCTAGCCAAGGACTACCCAAAGGCTCAGCAAGAGAGCGATGCGGCGGCGAAGAAGTTTCCGAACGACCGCATTCTGGACGAAGTTCGTGCGCAATTGTTCGCCGACGAAGGCAAGACAGACCTGGCAATTGCCGAGTTGAAGAAGCTGCTAGACGGCAAGAACGATCGAGAAACCTATGTCGCGATGGCCGAGGTTTACCAGAAGGGCAAGAACTTCAGCGAGATGGCGAAGGTGCTGGATGCGGCCGAGAAACTGAGCCAGACGAAGGAAGACAAGGTAAATATATTGTTTCTGCGAGGCGCAATGTATGAGCGGCAGAAGCAATACGACCTGGCGGAGAAAACCTTCCGGCAAGTCATCGACCTGGACCCGACGAGCGCCGAGGCGATGAACTATTTGGGGTACATGCTGGCGGATCAGAACGTGAGATTGCAGGAAGCGCAGGATCTGATCAAGCGCGCGGTCAACCTGGAGCCGAACAACTATGCATACCTGGACAGCTTGGGTTGGGTTTACTATCGACTGAACCGGCTGGACGAGGCGGTGCAGCAATTGACGCGGTCGCTGCAAATCATGTCGAAGGATCCGACAATTCACGACCATCTGGGCGATGTGTATTTCAAGCAGGGCAAGCTGAAAGATGCGATCGCGCAGTGGCAATCGTCATTGAAGGAGTGGAGCGTGAGCTCGCCTGCCGATCTGGAACCGGACGAGGTCGCGAAGGTGCAGAAGAAGCTGGATAGCGCGCGTGTGCGGCTGGCGGAGGAGCAGGGTCCGAAGAACACGGATCAGCCGGTGAAGCCCTGAGCGCGAGCGCACAGGCCGTTGTTTGTTACAGCTTCAACAATGCCCGCAGGCGCTTGGTTTGAATGCGGCTGACCGGAATCTCGGTCTGTTTCTTGTCGTCCATGCGTACTTGAAAGCTCGATTTGAACCAGGGGATCACTTCGCGGATGCGGTTGATGTTCACCAGAAACGAGCGGTGGACGCGCCAGAACAATTCAGGGTCGAGGTTCGACTGCAATTCTTCGATGGTGCGGTAATTGGATTGCCCTTCGAAATGAGAGGTGACCACCGTGATGAGACCGTCATCGATCCGGGCATAAATCATTTCTTGCGCGTCGACGATCAGATTGCGGTTGTTCGTCTTGACCAGCAGCTTGGTGCGTTGCGCGGCTGGGCGCGGCGCAGCGGTTTCAGCCGGCTTGCCGGCGGGGGGCTGGTGTTCCTCAAATGCGCGGCGCGCGCGAGCAACCGATTCGGCAAGACGCTGCTTTTCGACCGGCTTTAGGAGATAATCCAGAGCCTCCAGGCGAAAGGCCTCCACCGCGTATTGATCGAACGCGGTAGTGAGGACGAAATGAGGCAGCGGAACTCCTTTTTCGCGCAGTTTTCCGATCACGCCTAAACCGTCCAGGCCGGGCATCTGCACATCCAAAAAGACCAGTTCCGGCTCCAGCTCTTCAATTGCCTTCAGAGCCTCAAGCCCGTTCGAAGCGGTTTCGAGAAGCTCAATTTCCGGAAAATCCTTCAAAAGATAGGACAGTTCTGCGAGCGCAAGCTGCTCATCGTCCACAATGAGCGTCGAGATGGTGCTTGTGACACCCTGTGGCATTCGAATGTTAGTATAACGTAGGACCGCCTAAGGGCCGGAAGCGCCGAGACGTGGCGATGTGCGCCCCTACGCAGTCGATTTTCGAGGAGATTCCGATTGTCAAAGCAGGGTAACGTGGCTATCGCGCCCGCCGATGGCCGGTTAGGCATTTTGATTCCGGGAATGGGCGCTGTCACGTCGACGTTCATCGCCGGGGTGGAAGCGATCAAACTGGGCATGGCCGAGCCGATCGGTTCGCTGACGCAACTGGGCACCATTCGGCTCGGGAAGCGAACCGAGGGACGGACGCCACGCATTAAAGACTTTGTTCCGCTTGCGCCCTTGGAGTGCCTGTCCTTCGGCACGTGGGATATTTTCGAGGACAACGCCTACGAGGCGGCGGCACGAGCGAAAGTGCTGGACACGACGCTGTTGGAACGCGTCAAGGAACCGCTTTCGGCGATTAAGCCGATGAAGGCGGTTTTCGATCACAACTATGTACGGCGAATCGATGGGCCCAATGTGAAGAGCGGCGCCAACAAGATGGAACTGGCCGAAGCCTTAATGGAGGACATTCGGGAGTTTCAGCGGCGCAACAGTTGCACCCGGCTCGTAATGATCTGGTGCGGGTCGACGGAATCGTTTCATAAAGCGGCTCCGGTGCACCAGAACTTGGCTGCGTTCGAGCAAGGATTGCGGAAGAGCGATCCGGATATCGCGCCCAGCCAGATTTACGCATACGCGGCGTTGAAGTCGAGGGTGCCGTTTGCCAATGGCGCTCCGAATCTGACGACCGATGTGCCGGCCATGCTCGAGCTGGCGCGCCAGAATGAGGTGCCGATCTGCGGGAAGGACTTCAAAACCGGCCAGACCTATATGAAGACTCTACTGGCGCCCGGTTTCAAGGCGCGAATGCTGGGGGTAAACGGCTGGTTTTCGACCAACATTCTGGGTAACCGCGATGGCGAGGTGCTGGAGGATCCGGGTTCGTTCAAAACGAAGGAAGAAACCAAGCTTTCGGTGCTGGAACAGATTTTGCAGCCGGAGCTGTATCCGATGCTGTACAAGGATTTGTACCACGCAGTGCGCATCAATTACTATCCGCCGCGGGGCGATGCGAAGGAAGGCTGGGACAACATAGATATCTTCGGGTGGCTGGGCTATCCGATGCAGATCAAGATCGATTTCTTATGCCGAGATTCGATTTTGGCGGCGCCCCTGGTGCTTGATCTAGTGCTTTTCATGGATCTGGCGCAGAGGGCCGGGATGAAAGGCATACAGGAATGGCTTTCGTTTTACTTCAAAGGACCGATGACCGCTCCCGGACTGTATCCTGAGCACGACATCTTCATCCAGCTAATGAAGTTGAAAAACACATTGCGCTGGATGCGCGGGGAAGATCTTATTACGCATCTCGGTCTCGAATATTACGATTAATTAGCAATTCCTGTTAATGCGCGGCCGGGGTTCCGCCGTCTAAATCAGTAGGTGGCCATGTCCCCGTCAGGATCTGCCGCTGGTAACGGCGCAAAAGTCAAGGCTCAACACGGATTCGAACGGCCGGAGACAAGAAGGCTCCTGGTCATCGGTGGAACCCAGTTTATCGGGCGCTTATTAGTGTCGGATCTGGTACGGGCTGGCCACGAAGTCTATGTGCTGCACCGGCGTCCGCGGAATCCTTTTGGAAGGCGCGTTCACAACCTGGTCGCGGACCGGAACGACGCCGCAAGTGTCCGCAAGGCAGTGGGCGCCATTCGTTTCGATGCGGTGTTCGATAACGCCTACGATTGGGAGCATGGCACGACCGGCGCGCAGGTGGAGGCGACGGCACAGATTTTCGACGGCAAGGTGGGCCGGTACGTGTTCATGTCGAGCGTGGCGGCCTATGGCGACGGCTTGAATCACCACGAAGGCGACGCGTTAGCGCCGGACGATCACCCGAGCGCTTACGCGCGCGACAAGGCTATGAGTGAGCGGGCGCTGTTCCGCATGCACCAGCGCACCGGGTTTCCGATCGCAACGTTGAGGCCTCCATTTGTGTATGGGCCTGGCAATCCGTTTTACCGAGAAGCATTCTTTTGGGATCGTTTTCGGGTTGGTCGGCCGGTGATTGTGCCGAGCGAAGGGCACCGGCTAATGCAATTCGTGTATGTGAATGACCTGGTGGAGCTCGCGATCCGCGTCATGGAACAGCGCAATGCGGTGGGGCACGCGTTCAACACGGCGAATCCACGCGCGCTCGCGCAACACGAGGTGGTTCACGAACTTGCGAAGGCTGCCGGAGTGAAGGAACCGCGGTTGGCTTCGATTCCCCGGGAGGTGATCCTGCGTGCGGGAGGTCATGCGATGGGACAACACAACCTGTATTTTGGCGATTATTTCGACGTGCCTGCGATCACCGAGATCATCACGAAGGCGCAAAGGATGCTGGCCTTCAAGCCGACGGACTTTGCGGAGGGACTGAGAACCACCTATCGCGCTTATCTCAAGAAGCGCCGATTTCCCAAACCGGATTACTCGTTCGAGGACGATCTACTGAGTAGGTTTACCGGTCAGATGCACCGGTCTGCGTAAGCAGCGGCCACTTACTAGATTTAAATTAATTTTCCTCAAGTGGCTCCTTACGGGAACGTTCTTGTGCTGCAATAAGACTATGAAAACCGCATTTTTGTCACTCGCATTGCTCGTTGCGGGATCGATGGCGATTCCAGCTTACTCGCAAGTCGGACAGGATCTGAAAGCCGCCGGACAGGACACAAAGGATGCCGCAAAGACGGGCGCCACCAAGTCCACTCACGCGGTGAAAAAAGGCGCTACCAAGTCCACTCACGCGGTCAAGAAGGGCATTCATAAGACCGCGACCAAGGTGTCGGACAAAACGCAAGACACCGCGTCACACGAGTAGTTCAAGCGACCGAACAGATTGGGACCCGCGCTTAAGGCGCGGGATATACTCGGAGTGTTGCTGGAAGAGGCCGGGGTCCCTCGCCGAGCCGAAGACCTAAGAAAATGATGACGCTTCGAGGCGCCGCATAGCGCGCAAAGGAACTGGAACTTCAATCTTTCCATGCCCCAATACGATTTGGTCGTAATCGGTTCTGGTCCCGCGGGACAGCGCGCCGCCATCCAGGGCGCGAAGAGTAAGAAACGGGTTGCGCTGGTGGAGCGGCGGGAAGTGATCGGCGGCGTGTGCATCAACACCGGCACGATTCCGAGCAAGACCATGCGCGAGGCCGTGCTCCATCTTTCCGGGTACAACTATCAAAATATCTACGGGGTCAGCTATCGGGTGAAGGAAAAGATCACGATGGCGGATCTCGCGTTCCGGGTGCAGCACGTGATCAAGACCGAGATCGATGTGACGCAGGCGCAGCTTTCGCGCAACGGCATCGAGGTGCTGACCGGAATTGCCAGCTTCAAAGATCCGACGACGGTGCTGGTGACGGGCGTGCGCGGGTCGACCGAAATCGAAGCGCAGAAGATCGTGATCGCGACGGGAACGAAGCCGGCTTCCTCGTCGAAAGTGCCGATTAACGCGACTACTATCATCAACAGCGATCAGATTCTGGAGATGCCGACGATTCCACGAACTTTGATCGTAGTGGGTGGCGGCGTCATCGGAGTGGAGTATACGTGCATGTTCTCGACGCTCGGCGTGCGCGTGACGCTGATCGAGAAGCGGCCGCGGCTGCTGGAGTTCGCGGACCAGGAGATTGTGGAGGCGCTTTCGTATCATTTGCGGGATCACCGCGTGACGATGCGGCTCAACGAAGAAGTATCGAGCGTGGAGGACACCGGCAGCGGCGTGACGGCGTTCCTCGAGAGTAATAAGAAAGTTCCGGGAGATGCCTTGTTGTATGCGGTGGGGCGGCAAGGGGCGGTAGACGAGCTGAACCTGGCTGCAGCCGGGATTGTGGCGGACAATCGGGGCCGCATAGCTGTGGATGAATACTATCGCACGGCGCAGCCGAACATTTATGCGGTGGGCGATGTCATCGGGTTTCCGAGCCTGGCTTCGGTTTCGATGGAACAGGGGCGCATTGCGGTGTCACATGCGTTTGGGAAGCCCGTTTCCTCTAACCCGAATTACTTTCCGTTCGGTATTTATACCATCCCGGAGATTTCGTTCATCGGCAAGACGGAGGAGCAACTGACCGACGAGGATGTGCCCTACGAGGTCGGGGTAGCGTATTATCGTGAGATTGCGCGCGGTCAAATCCGCGGCGACACGACGGGCCGTTTGAAACTGATCTTTCATCGCGACACATTGGAGTTGCTGGGCGTTCACATTATTGGAGAGGGCGCGTCCGAGTTGTTGCATATCGGACAAGCGGTCCTAATTTTAAAGGGAAAGGTCGATTACTTCGTGGACACGGTATTTAATTACCCCACGCTTGCCGAATGCTACAAGGCTGCTGCGTTCAACGGGTTGAATAAGCTGTCGCGCAGTTGAGGCAATCACATGGCGCATGGCATAGGCATTCTGATAACGGAGCGCGTTGGTGTGGCAGCGGTTTCCGACCACGCCATTGTGGGTACGATGCATGTGCATCCGGAAGACAGGACCGTGACGGACTCGCTGTACGGGGTTCCGGCGGAGACGATCGTGCAACAGATCGTCGAGCAGGTGCGGCAGCTTGACGTCCAGGATCCGCCCTCGCACATCGGCGTGGGAATGCCGGGCATTGTGCGGAATGGATTCGTCGAGGACTCGCCGAACCTGGTGCAGTTCAAAGGCATCAATATGCAGGAGCTGGTCACGCAGGCGTTTAGACAATTGTTCGGCAGCGTGCCGGTTGCTGTGTTCAACGATGCGGACGCAATGGCGGCGGGCATTGCGGCGGTGCACGGCCAGTTGCATCGGTTGATTCGCGTGTGGACGCTGGGGACGGGCATCGGGTTCGGCCGCTATCCGTTCGCCGATGGAGTGTGGGAGGGCGGCCATACCGTGGTGACGCTTGATCCCAAGGAACATTTCTGTGGCTGCGGCGGCCGCGGGCATCTCGAAGGCATCATGGGCAACCGAGCGATGCGGCTGCGCTTCATGGACCTCGAGCCGGACGAAGTGTTCCACCAGGCTGAACAGGGCGAGGCGCGTTGCGTGGAATTTGCCAAGCTATGGCACCGGGCACTGGCGGCTGCGACGGCGAGCAGCATTCACATGGCCGGACCGGGAAAGTTTTTTATCACCGGATTCAACGCCCGCTACCTGAATCTGAATTTGCTCAACGAATACCTGCATGAGATGGTGAAGCTGAGCCCCTTGCAGAGCTACCAGGTGGAAGTCGTGCCGGGCGGGGACGAAGTCGCGACCATCGGCGCGGCGGTAAACGCCGAGCAAGCCGCGGGACGTGCATAAATCCGAACGGCTGGACGCCGACTGTCACAATCGATTGTTGGAAAGTGTTCCGCTTTGGATTAGTACTCATCCTGTTGACTTCATCCAGGGGAAGTTTGACGAGGCGCGCATTCGAAACTTGATTCGCGCGGGAAGAGTGAACGAAATCATACGCGCTGTGGCAGGCAAGAAGCACCAGGTGCGAGAACGACTCCAGGATTCCAGCTACGATATTCGTGACCATAATTAGCTCGCAACTGCTCACGCAACACGCGCGTGGTACCGTTGCTAGACGATTTCCAGCTCTGAATGGGCGTCCTCAATATGAAAGCATTCCAAAATCTTCTACTTGCAGCGGTGCCGTGCATCCCCTTCTGCCTGCCCTTGACGCTTGTTGCACAAACGATTCCGAACGGCGCCGCGATCGACGCGGAAGTGCGCAAAATCATGACCAACACTCATGCCAAGGGCATGGCTGTTGCGGTAATCGATCACGGCAACGTTGGCTATGTACAAGCCTACGGTATCCGTAACGCCAACGGAGATGCGCTGAACACGAACACGGTCATGTACGGCGCGTCATTGACCAAGACTGTCTTCGCATACACGGTGATGCAATTGGTCGATCAGGGCAAGCTCAACCTCGACACTCCGATTAAAGACGATCTCGATAAGCCGCTTCCTAGCTATGGCCCCGATCCAGTCTTTCCGGACAAGTATGGACCGTACAAGGATCTCGCCGACGATCCGCGCTGGGAACGGATCACGCCGCGTATGTGCCTGACCCATTCGACCGGTTTCAGTAACTTCTGGTTCATCGAACCCGATCACAAGCTGCACATCCATTTCGAACCCGGCACGCATTTCAGCTATTCGGGCGAAGGCTTCATCCTGCTGCAATTCGTCATCGAACACGGACGGAAGGCGCAAGGCCTGGGACTCGATGTCGGAGATCTGACCAAGGCCATCTTCAACCGTTTGGGGATGAGCCGCACAAGCCTGGTCTGGCGTAACGGTCAGGACCCCAACGTCGCCGATGGATGGAACGATCGAGGCCAGCCGCAGCCGCATGACAAGCGCAGCAAGGTGCGCGCGGCCGGTTCCATGAACACCACAATTTCTGACCTATCGAAGTTCACCGCTGCCCTGGTTAGCGGCAAAGGGCTGAGCGCGGCGTCAAGCGCCGAAATGAAAAAACCGCAATTGCATATCACCACCGCCCACCAATTTCCGCTTTTCCAGCCCGACTTACCAGCAAGCGAGCAGCGCAAAGATCTATATGCAGGCTTAGGTGTTGTGGTGTTCGATGGCCCGCAGGGTCACGGCTTCTACAAAGGCGGCCACGATGGCCAGACGGCCAACACCATGGTCTGCATTGACGCCAGCCAGCGCTGTGTGTTGATCCTCTCAAACGATGTCCGCTCTGAAGCGGGTTTCGCCGAATTGGTAAGGTTTATTCTCGGCGATACCGGTGTACCTTATGACTGGGAATACGGAGACTACGCCGGAAAGTCGTAACTCACGCTCACCCAGAGCGGATCCCCGGTCAAGCAAGTTTGCGTCCCGGCAAAGCGGTCTGTAACCATCCGTGCCGTCTACTCTCGTCCGGTGACCGATTCGCCAAAAACAACATTCCTAACACCCTCAGCCACTTACACCCTTCTTAACCGCTCCTGCCGAACGACCTCGCGTCATCCTCGGCACAAAGGAGCAATCACTCTATGTCCACCGAAGCCCAGGTCCGCGCGAACCACGAAAACGCGCTCCACAGTACCGGCCCCACCACCGAAGCTGGCAAAGCCGCCTCCTGCCTGAATAACTTCCGCCATGGCCTCGCCGGCGCGTTCAGCGTCCTACCCTCCGAGGATCAGGACGAATTCGACGCTCTTCTCTGCGGCCTCCGCGCCGAGCACCAGCCTTCCACCGTCACCGAAACCCTGCTCGTCCAGAAGATGGCGCAATCCTATTGGCTCAGCAAACGCGCTCTCTGTCTGCAAGATCAGTGCGCCACTGACGAAGAACTAACCCTCGAACAGCAGGAAAAGCAACTCGCGCTCTTCCTCCGCTACCAAACCACTAACGACCGCGCCTTCCACCGCTGCCTCGCCGACCTGCTAAAGCTCAAAGCCGAAAAGCGCAAACAGGAAATTGGCTTCGAATCGCAGCAACAGAAGAAAGCTCAGGAATCCCGTCGCGAAGCCGCCGAAAAACGCCGCCAGGATCATCACAAACTTGACATATTATTAGCCGAAGCCAAACTGAATCACCAGGAACTACTCAATTGTGAGCTTTCATTCGAGGTTACAGGTGCCCCCCTCGCTCCGGCGCGCCTCAAGCAGCCCCAAAAAGCCGCCTGATCTTTCCCATCGCTATATTGCCAGCACTCGACGTCTGCAACTTGCACGCTCTACTGACCCGAACGCACTCCGCTGCGCTCGCGTGCGTTCAGAAACTCATCGCCGGGATTCCAGGTCGGCAGCTTGGGCATATCCGCAAAATCCAGCCCGAGCGTGAATCCGAATTCCGCCATCTGTTCGATGCCGCCAAAATCCCAATCTTCGTGGTATTCGTCCGACGGCTGATGATAGTGCTTCGCGTTGTATTCTTCAAAGACGGTCTTGCCGAAATCGGCCGGCTTGCCGAGGTAATCGCTCCCTTGCGAAATAGAGAACGCGGGGATGCCGACGCGGGCGAGCGAGAAATGGTCTGAGCGATAGAAGTGCCCTTGCTCGGGCTCGGCGTCGGGCGTGATCGTGAGATTGAGGCGCTTGGCGTCGCGCTCGACGATCGGCCAAAGCGTGGTGCGCTCGGAGCCGGTGACGGAAACATCGCGCGTTTTGCCGAACGGATAGAAAGCATCGAAATTGATATCGGCTGCGGTAAGGCCGGCGGGCACTTCGGGGTGCTCACCATAATATTGAGAACCGAGCAGTCCGGATTCCTCTGCCGTGACGAAGATGAAAAGTGCGCTGCGTTTCGGCTTTTCGGGAAGCGCTGCCCAGGCGCGCGCGATTTCGAGCACCATGGCGCAGCCGGTGGCATTATCGACCGCGCCGTTGTAGATCTTATCGCCGTTGACCGGTACGCCGATGCCAAGGTGATCCCAGTGCGCGGTGAACAGGACGGCTTGCGATTTAAGCTGCGGGTCCGCGCCAGTCACCCGGCCGATGACGTTGCGGCTATTGATCTGACGCAGCTTGACAGGTATGTGGCCGACCACATGAACGCCCAGCGGAATAGGCCGGAAGGATTTCTGATCGGCCATGGCGAGCAGTTCGTCCAGGGTTTTACCAGTGGAGGAGATCAGCTTGGAGCCTGCATCCTGCGAAAGCCAGGCCGCGAGTTTCAGCCCATGTTCGCCGGGTTTGAGAGTGAGTTCAGGATGCTCCTGGCTCCAGGAGCCGCTCACGACGCCCCAGCCGTAACCGGCGGTTGGGGTGGTGTGAATGATGAGGGCGGCAACCGCTCCGCGACGCGCAGCTTCTTCGAATTTGTAAGTCCAGCGGCCGTAGTAAGTGAGGGCTCGGCCGGCGAAGAATGCAGGATCCGTGGACGGCGGTTCATTGGTGAAGTAGACCAGAACCTTGCCTCTGAGATCCAGGCCTTTGTAATCATCCCAGCCGAACTCGGGTGCGGAGATGCCGTGGCCGACGAAAACGGCTTCGGCGGCGAAATCGTTTTCCGGCTGTTGCGATAAGGCGGTGCCAACCCAATCGTGCACAAAGGAGAGCGGGATGTGCTCACCCTTTCCCGAGATGGTCAGGGTAGCAGCGGGCAACGTGGTGGAACCGATTAGAGGCACGCGCTGAAAATAAGTGCCGTTATCGCCGCCGGGCTCGAGACCTTGTGCCTGTAGTTGGGAGGCGATGTATTCGGTTGCCAGATTCTCCCCGCGCGTACCGACACCGCGCCCTTCCAATTCGTCGCTCGCGAGATATTTGACATGGGCCCGCATCTTTACGCCTGAAATGTGAAGGTCTTGAGCGCAAGCAAGCGGGGCTGCGGACAAGAATGAGACAAGCATGATGGCGGCTACAGAACGAAACATGTTCCCAGTCTATCGGCGAAAGGCTCGAAAGCCGCTAAACTGTAGGTGATTATGGGGACAGTGCTGCCGCGGGTTCGCGCGACGGCTATCGCAGTGTTGGGCATAATTGTGCTCGCTGTGATTTGCCAACGCGTCTTTCACGCGAACTCGACGGTTGCGGCAATCGCGCTGCTGTTCGGGGTTTTGCTCGCGGGCGTATACACGAAACTGTCGGCATCCGTTCTTGCATCGGTTACCGCGACGCTGTGCCTGGATTACCTCTTTGTTCCGCCCATTGGTTCCATCACGATTGACGCCCCACAGGGCTGGATCGTGCTGGCGGTGTTTCTGGCGGTTTCGCTCGTCGCCTCACACTTGGCGGCGCGATTACGCCAACAACGGGATGAGCTGATCGCGCGGCAGACAGAATCTGAGAAGCTGCATGCCTTGAGCCGGGCGATGCTGTTGAGCAGCGGAGAAGATGTGCGGCGCCTGATTGTGAATAAATGCGTCGAGCTGTTCGGGTTTAGCGAAGTAGCTCTCTATGAAACCGCCACGGGTCAGTTTCACCGCTCTGCGTCACATACCTCGATTCCCGATAGCAAGCTGCGCAAGGTTGCGCTCTATGGATCAGTCGAGCACGATATCGCGGAAGGAACCACGATATTGCCGGTGACATTGGGGAACAAAAATTTCGGCAGTCTTGGTTTTCGGGATGTTTGGTTGCCGGAACCCACCCTGCAAGCGCTGGGAAATACCATCGCGGTGGGAGTGGCACAAGCGCAAGTGCAAGAAGCGGGCACCCAAGCGGAGGCGGTGCGCAGGAGCGAGGAGCTGAAGTCGGTGATGCTCGACGCGCTGGCGCATGATCTGAAGACTCCCCTGACGGCGATCACGGCGGCGGCAGACATGCTGGTGGATGGTTCGGTTGCTGGCGACACACAACGGCGGGAATTGCTGCGGGTGATCCAGCAGGAGACGGAAGGATTGAAACGGCTGATAGCAGAAGCGATGCACTTGGCCCAAATCGATGCGAAGCGGTTGAAACTGGAATCCGAGCCGGTCACGGTGGTTGAAATTGTAGACGCGGCGGTGCAGTTGTTGGGCGAGCGTGCGGCGTCGCATCAAATTAAGGTTGAAGCGGGCAGCGATCTTTCCCCGGTTATAGTCGATCGCGAACTGATGATACAAGCGTTGAAGCAGCTAATCGACAATGCGATCAAGTACAGCCCCTCAGGCTCGACAGTGACAGTGACCGCGAGCGAGTGGGATGGACTAGTGTCGATTTCTGTTCGAGATCAGGGGCAGGGGCTGACCGAGCTGGAGCAGGGGCGGGTATTCGAGAAGTTCTATCGAGGGCGGTACGATCATTCCGCGGTGCAGGGCACAGGCATGGGGCTCGCGATTGCGAAGGAGATTTCGGAAGCGCATGGAGGATCATTGAAGGTCGAGAGCCAGTTTGGGCAGGGGTCCCGTTTCACGATCACACTGCACCCGGCACGCGAACGGAGTGAGGTGGAAGAACAGCACGCATGAGCTCAGGCCGGGTTCTGGTGGTGGATGATGAGCCGCAGCTTCGCCGGGTGATGCGAACGGCGCTGGTTGCGAACGGCTACGAGGCCCACGAGGCGCGGACGGGCGAAGAGGCGCTGGACACTCTGCGCGAGAGCAATCCGGATGTGATTTTGCTGGACATGAATATGCCGGGGATGGGCGGCATGGCGGCCTGCAAAGCGCTACGCGCGAGGTCTGAGGCAGCCATCCTGATTCTCTCGGTGCGCGACAGCGAGAAGGATAAGATTGCGGCATTGGATGCGGGCGCGGACGACTACATCACCAAGCCCTTCAGCGTGAATGAGCTGATGGCGCGAATTCGCGCGAATTTGCGACGCTTGCCGTCGCAAGGCGACCAGGAACGTCCGATCGTGGTGTCTGACGATTTGACCGTGGACTTTGCGGCACGCCAAGTGGTTGCGCATGGGCAACCGGTGAGGCTAACGCCGAAAGAATTTGAGCTACTGCACCATCTGATGTCGAATGCGAATAAGCCGGTTGGACACCGCAAGCTACTGCAGACCTTGTGGGGCCCGGAGTATGGCGATGAAGTGGAATATCTGCGCGTGTTCGTCAGTCAGCTTCGCAAGAAGATAGAGGCGGATCCAGCGCATCCACGATATATATTGACGGAGCCATGGGTCGGGTATCGGTTTGCAATGCCAGCGAAATAATGGATCAACGCGGCAAATTGAAGATTTTCCTCGGGTATGCAGCGGGGGTGGGGAAGACCTACCAGATGCTCGAGCAAGCACAGTTGCTGAAGGCTCGCGGCGTGGATATTGTCATCGGATATTTCGAGCCGCATGGGAGGAAAGACACGATCGCGAAGACGGAAGGATTGGAGATGATACCGCGCAAGAAGGTGGAGTATCGCGGCTCGACGTTCGAAGAAATGGACGCCGAGGCGATCATCGCGCGGCATCCGGAAGTGGCGGTGGTGGACGAGTTTCCGCATACCAATGTGCCGGGCTCGGCGCGGGAGAAGCGCTGGGAAGATGTTTTGCTCCTTCTTGACCAAGGCATCGATGTGTTGACCACGATGAATGTTCAGCACCTGGAAAGCTTGAACGATCAGATGGCGCAAATTACAGGCGTGAAGGTGCGCGAGACCATTCCCGACTGGGTAGTGAAGCAGGCCGACGATGTGGTGATGGTGGACTTGACGCCGCGCGCGCTGCTGAACCGGCTGGAACGCGGCGTCGTGTATCCGCCGGATAAGGCGCAACGGGCGCTGCAGAATTTCTTCAAGGAGTCTTCGCTGGTGGCGCTCAGGGAAATGGCGCTGAGGCAGACCGCGCACGAAGTGGAAGAGCGCATTGAGCAGAGTGAGGCGGAGCAGCAGGCCAGCACTGGAGCGCCTTCGGCGCGAGAGCGGGAACAGGAGCCGCACGACGCGGTGGTGATCTATATCAGCGAGGACCCATCGACGGCTATGCTCATTCGACGTGGGAAACGGGTGGCCGATGTAACTCACTCGGATTGCTTCGCGGTGTTTGTGGCCGAGCAGAGCGATCTGCGCTCACTTCCACCGGCCCGGCGTGAAGCGGTGGAGCGGCACCTCAATTTCGCTCGGAATATGCATATTGAGACGCGCATTCTGATTGGAACGGACCATGCGCGCGCGGTAGTTGATTTCGCGAGGCTCAACAAGGCCCGGCAAATTTTTTTGCCGCGGACGGCGGGGACGGGCATGGATCGGTTATTGCGCAAGAGCCTGGTGACTCAGGTGGTGAGCCTGGCCGACGATATTGAAGTGACGATTGTGGCGGACAGGCGGCAGGAGAAGGCGGCGGGGTGAGAAGACGAGCGGTGCGTTAGACTGAAGTCTTCGGGCCGTGGCGCAGCCTGGCTAGCGCGCTTGCTTGGGGTGCAAGAGGTCCCGGGTTCAAATCCCGGCGGCCCGACCAAACGGAGTTTTATTTGGGATTCGCAGAACCCGCAAGCTGAGCCGTCAGCACGACAGAAATTTGACACTTGCTCTAATGCGGTATCAGATGTAAGCTTGCAGCTAATCCATCCCACGTTAAGGAGGGATTACGGCTTCTCTGTCGTCGCAAAACTTTGCCGTTTCACGTCTCGCACTGGTCACTTATGTGAACTGATTCGCGTGATACTTCTCGGGCCGGCGGTGTAATCGCACAAATTCTGGGGAACGATTATTACAACAGCAACAATCGATGAGCCATCTGTAATCGAACCAACTGCGGCGAGCGCGAAAGAGCTCACGCGCCGCCGTGAAGTAGGGGAATGCTTTGCGAAGAACCTGCCGCGGCGAATCGAGCTATATCTGGATCACCGCCTCCTGAATACCTTAATTATGTTGAGAACGTTCTGGTCGCGATGAGACCGTACGTTCGACTCTCGTCGATTCTGGCCTGCATCGTGGCACTGTTTTCACTTGCAGCGCCGGCGCAGACCGTTACAGTCAGTCCGGCCAGCATTTCCTTTGGCAATCAAGTCGAGGGCACGACCAGTGCGGTTCACAAAGTTACTCTCACGAATGGACAGACCTCGGCGATCACCATCAGCACCATTGCCACCAGTCTGTCCGACTACCCAGCCACCAATAACTGTCCAGTCAGTCCCTCGACTCTGGCGGCCGCAGCCACTTGTACGATCTCCATCACCTTTAAGCCCAGCGCCGTTGGAACGCGTGCCGCCACCTTGACAGTCACCGATACGGGAGCTTCCAGTCCGCAGAAGGTGACCTTGACTGGAACCGGAATCGCCCCTTCGCTCACCTCCATTGCCGTCACTCCCGCTGCACCGTCTGTAGCAGCCGGGAATACCGAGCAATTTACCGCCACCGGAACTTATAGCGACGGCACGACGAAGAACCTGACCAGCACAGCCACCTGGACGTCTTCCGCAACGGGGGTAGCCACGGTAAGCAGTGCTGGCTTGGCGACCAGCGTTGCCACTGGTACGGCGACGATTGCGGCTCAGTCCGGAACGATCAAGGGATCTGCCACGCTGACAGTAACCGCAGCGGTGCTGACCTCGATTGCAGTCGCACCGTCTACGGCATCGGTGGCAGCGGGTCGCACCGAACAATTTACCGCCACCGGAACCTATAGCAATGGCACGACGAAGAACCTGACCAGCACAGCCACCTGGACTTCCTCCGCAACGGGCGTAGCCACGGTGAGCAGTGCTGGCTTGGCGACCAGCGTTGCCACTGGTACGGCAACGATTGCCGCTCAGTCCGGAACGATCAAGGGATCTGCCGCGCTTACGGTAACCGCAGCGGTGCTGACCTCGATTGCAGTCACACCGTCTACGGCATCGGTGGCAGCCGGTCGCACCGAACAATTTACCGCCACCGGAACCTATAGTAATGGCACGACGAAGAACCTGACCAGCACAGCCACCTGGACTTCCTCCGCAACGGGCGTAGCCACGGTAAGCAGTGCTGGCTTGGCGACCAGCGTTGCCACCGGTACGGCGACGATTGCGGCTCAGTCCGGAACGATCAAGGGATCTGCCACGCTGACGGTAACCGCAGCGGTGCTGACCTCGATTGCGGTCACACCGTCCACGGCCTCGGTCGCCGCAGGCCATACCGAGCAATTCACCGCAACTGGCACCTATAGCAACGGCACGACACAAAATTTGACCAGCACGGCCAGCTGGACGTCTTCCGCAACGGGCGTAGCCACAGTGAACAGTGCTGGCCTGGCGACCAGCGTTGCCACCGGTACGGCGACGATTGCCGCCCAGTCCGGAACAATCAAGGGATCTGCCACGCTTACAGTAACCGCAGCGGTGCTGACCTCGATCGCGGTCACACCGTCGACGGCCTCGGTGGCCGCAGGCCATACCGAGCAATTCACCGCAACTGGAACTTATAGCAACGGCACGACGCAAAATTTGACCAGCACAGCCACCTGGACTTCCTCCGCAATCACTGTTGCCACAGTGAGCGCCAGCGGGCTGGCGACGGCCCTGATTCAGGGATCGTCTACCATTTCGGCTGCCTCAGGAACCATCGTCGGTTCTGCTGCTCTAACGGTGACGGTGCCAGTATTGGCGTCGATTGCGGTGAGCCCGGCAAGCGCAAGCATCGCCAAAGGGAACAGCCAGCAGTTTACGGCTACTGGCACCTTCAGCAACGGCAGCACACAAAACCTCACGAGTTCGGTGACTTGGAGTTCGTCATCGTCGTCGGTGGCGGGGGTCGGCGCGGGCGGGTTGGCCAGCGGACTCGCCGTCGGGAGCGCCTCGATCACGGCGACCTTGGGGACGGTCGCGGGTTCGGCAACGCTGACCGTTGGGCAAGCGATGTTGGTCTCGATCGCAGTGACACCGGCGAATGGGTCGTTTGCCCTGGGAACGACGCTGCCCATGGTGGCGACGGGGACTTAC
>Ga0335075_10000735_pt1 | contig 55668 bp, 49 predicted proteins | sample Lox_Sample_24_FD_206723 | JGI IMG/M metagenome (GOLD analysis project Ga0335075, IMG submission 206723) | Soil microbial communities from Loxahatchee National Wildlife Refuge, Florida, United States - Lox_Sample_2.4 | ecosystem: Environmental > Terrestrial > Soil > Wetlands | place: USA... | reverse complement strand
CCATCGTGCCCGGGCCGCGCGCCACGCCCATCGTGATCCTGCGGATCTCGGCCCGCGGGGCACGAGATCCAGGCCCGACGGCCGACCAGGCGACCGCCGCGCCCGCCGCCCAGCTGCCCGCGTCGGGCAGGCTGGTCGTGTGCCCGATGATCACCGAGGCGCCGGCCGCGAGCGCGGCGACCATCAAGGTGAGCGGGGCCAGTGCCGCGGTGGTGAGCACCGCCCTGACGACCTTCCAGGGCGCGGTGACGATCACGACGAGGGCATCGCTCGCCCTCGCACCGTAGGCGGAACGGCGGCTGGCTAGTCCTTCCTCCGCCAGGCCGACGGCGCGCAGCAGCGTGATCGCCGCCAGCGCCAGCAGCGTCCCCGCGACCGGCAGGGCGATGGCCACTGCCACCGCGGCCACGCCGATGGCCAGGCTGACCAGCCCCTGCCCGGCGACCGGCCGGGCCTCGCGCCTGGCTGCCTGGCCGCGGTCGCCGGCTGCCATCCCGCCGGGCCGCGGGACCTGAGCTTGATCCGCGTAGGCCCGTGCCCGGTCGGCCCTGAACCTGTCCGCCCAGCCGTCATCCGGCCACGGACCGGCGGGCGGGCGGGCGCCATTAGCGGGCCGGGCATAGTCAACCGGTGGAAGCAGGTCGGAGAGGCTCGCCGCCGCCGCGGCCGGGGCGTATGGGTCAGGGTGCACGGCCCCCGCGCCGGCGAAGCCGCCTGGCGGCCCTAGGAGCGTCCCGCCCGCCGCTGCCATCCGGTCCACCGCGGTCCGGTCGAGCGCGGTCTGATCCAGTGCGGTCTGGCCGAGCGCGGTCCTGTCTACCGCTGTGCGGTCCACCATCGTCCGGCTCGCGGCCGTACGGTCATCGTTAATCGACTGGGCGCCAACGCGGCCGAGCGCGGCACACTGCGCCGCCAGCCACCCGGCTGAGGGTCGGTTGCGCGGATTGCGGGTGAGCGAGGCCGCCAGCAGCGGAAGGACCGTCTCGGGTACGCCGGACAGTTCGGCCTGCCCGTTTAGCACCCTAAAGAAGATCGTCTGGAACGTCCCCGTGCCGAACGGGTGCCGTCCGGTCGCGGCGAAGGCCACGGTCGCGCCCCAGGAGTGGACATCCGACGCCGGACTGCTCGGCTCGCCCTCGATCACCTCGGGCGCGAGGTAGCCGGGGGTTCCCATGACGATGCCGGTCTGGGTCACTCGGGTGCCGTCGGTCATGTTCGCGATGCCGAAGTCGATGACCACTGGCTCCCCGTCGGCGGCCAGCATCACGTTGCCCGGCTTGAGGTCGCGGTGGACGACCCCGGCGGCGTGGATGGCGGCGAGGGCCGAGGCCAGGCCGTGCGCGAACCGCTGCAGGGCCAGCCCGCGCAACGGGCCGTCCTTCTTGACCGCATCCTCGAGCGTCTGGCCCTGGACGTACTGCGTGACAACGTAGGGCGAGGCGCCGTCCACATCCGCGTCGAGGATCTCCGCGACGAACGGGCTGTGCACCCTTCGCATCGTCTCGACCTCGCGGGACAGGCGCTTACGCGCGCTCGGGTCACCGATCACGGCCGGCCCGAGGACCTTGAGCGCCACCTGGCGGCGCTCGGCGTCCCGCGCGAGGTAGACCACGCCCATCCCGCCCTCGCCAACTTTCTCGAGGATGCGGTAAGGGCCGATCTTCCCGGGAAGCGATTCCAGTGCAGGCATGTCACGTCCAGAGTACGCACTCGCACCAACCGTTGCGGTTAACGCATAGATAACGTCCGGCGGTGCCCCCTAGTGCCTATCCCCCAGGAGCTACCGGCCAACCCGGTTGGGCCGCGTCACCTCGGCCCGGTCGTCATCGGCCGCGGGCGGCGATCCGAGGGCTCATGAGCCGAGCACGAGGCGGCGCAGGGCCTCCGCGGCCGCCGCGTTGCTCTCCGCGTCGGCCATGAGCGCGCTGGCCAGCGCGGCGGCCCAGTCACCGACTGGGACGGGCTGGCGGGACAGCACCACGCCGCGCACCTGCTTGCAGATCTCGGCCGCCGGCTTTCCGCCCTGCACCGCCAGGGTCATGACCTGGTCACCGAGCCTGACGGTCACCTTGGAGATCTCACCAGGGCGGCCGCGCATCCGGTCGGACATCGACTGCTTGCGCTCAACAGTCACATACTCGGGCGGCAGTGCCTCGCTCAGTGACTTGGTGAGCACGTTCGCGTACACGGCCATGTCGGTGCTGTCCGCCCGCAGGGCGGCAGTGACCATTTCCAGGGAGAGCGCGTCGTCAGGCTCGGTCATGGCACCAATTATCCCCCGTGCCGTGACCCCTCAGCGACCAGCGAACGTTGCCTTTCCCGGCCCCTCGTCGATGAAGCTGCGCATGCCGGACTTCTGGTCCGCGGTGGCGAACAGCGCCGAGAACGCAAGCCGCTCGATCTCCAGCCCGGTGGCCAGGTCGACCTCAAGGCCGGCGTCTATGGCCTGCTTCGCCGCCCGGATCGCCAGCGCTGGCCCGCCAGCGTACTGCCTTACCAGGTCGACGGCCGCCGGGTACACCTCAGCGTCAGGCACCACCTTGTCCGCGAGCCCGATCGCCAGCGCCTCGGCCGCCGTTACCTGCCGCCCGCTGAAGACCAGGTCCTTCGCCCGGGCCGGCCCGATCAGCCGGGGCAGCCGCTGCGTGCCACCGGCCCCGGGGATGATGCCGAGCATGATCTCCGGCTGGCCCAGTTTCGCTGACTCCCCCACGACCCGGAAGTCAGCGCACAGCGCCAGCTCGAGGCCGCCCCCGAGCGCGTACCCGGTGATGGCCGCCACGACCGGCTTCCCGATCCGGGTCACCGCCGTGAATGACGCCTGTAGCCGGGCCGACCGCTCCGCCATTTGCGGGTAACTCAGGTCAGCCATCTCCTTGATGTCCGCGCCGGCCGCGAAGACCCGCTCCCCGCCGTAGACAACGACGGCACTCACCTCGTCGTCCGCGCCAACCCGCGCGGCCGCCTCGGCGATCTCGCCCTGCACCTGGGTATTGAGCACGTTCATCTTCGGCCGGTCCAGCCGGATGGTAGCGATCCGCTCCGCCACCTCGACCCGCACGAACTCGCCCACGCCGCCTCCTCCTGCCGCCAAAGCCTGCAACCGTACCCTAATTCACCCGCCTGCTGCGACTTCACCCCGTCTCCCGCAGCACGCCCACCTCAGGGACACGGCTAGGTCATCCTGGGCGGGCCCGCCACGTTCCTGCCCGCGGCCTTGCCCGCCAGCCCCGGGTGCTACCCGCGCTCCGTGAGGCGAAGCCCGCCGCTAGTCGCGCTCCGTGAGGCGAAGCCCGCCGCTACTCGCGCTCCGTGAGGCGAAGCCCGCCGCTACTCGCGCTCCGTGAGGCGAAGCCCGCCGCTACTCGCGCTCCGTGAGGCGAAGTCCGTGCTGTGGCGTCCACGACTCGATGACCAGCAGTGTCGCCTCGGGGTTCAGCCGGACGCTGACGACTTGGTAGATGTCGGCCACGAACAGGTCCCCGGCGGGCCCGTCGCAGGTCGGTCCAGCGTGGACCGCGCGCCCGGCGATCTTCGCCTCCCCTGGCCACTGCGCCTCCATGCCTTCCTGGGGATGGACCGTCGGGCCGTGCAGGGCGAATCTCGGATCCCTGAGCAGGTCCGCCCCCTTGCGTGCCCCTGGCATCGACCCGAACCTCAGCTCGCCGTCGGCGAACTCCGATTCGATGCCCGAGATCCGCGGCGAGCCGTCAGCCCGCAGCGTCGCGATCGTCTTGTGCCTGCCGGCGTCAAACAGGCGCCGCACCCGGGCCGCGAACTCAGGTTCCGCCTGCTCCACGTCTTTCCATGCCACCATGGCCACAGTATGTGCCCAACGCCTGCTCGCCCGCCAGGCAAGCAAGGTCACCGCTAGCCCTTGTAGCCCGCGGGGGGACCCTCCTGCGGCCCGATCTGCGGCTCGAAGGCAGTCGAGTAGACGGCGAACCGGCGCCGCCACGCCTCCGGCTCGGCCGCCAGGCCGGCCAGCCGGTCCAGGCAGTCGTCCCAGCCTGCGGCGTTCCGCGCCGCCCAGCCGGCCGGCAACTGGTCCGTGAGCACGAGGCGGGTGCCGTCACCTTCCTGGTGCAGTTCGAAGCGCAGGACCTCCTCACCCCAGGTGTAGGAGAGCAGCCTCGGCTCATCGACCGCGAGGACAGTGCCGGTCAGCGTCATGTCAATGACCTCGGACGGGAATGGGAACGAGATGGCGGCACCGGCCTTCCAGCGGCCGCCCTCGACGATCACGTCACAGGGGAACCAGGCCTTAAGCTGCTCACGCTCGGTGATCGCCTGCCAGACGACCGCTGGCGGGTCGGGCAGGTGCCGTTCGAGCCGTACGGCCGGCCTGGTCCCCGTCGTGTCGAGTGTCGCGTCGGTCATGAGCTCCTCCTGCGTTCGAGGTGTTCTTCGAGTCGGTCAAGGCTCGCGCTCCAGAGGCTGCGGTATCCAGCCAGCCAGTCGTCCAGCTCCGCGAGCGGCTCTGGGCGGATGCGGTAGAGCCGGCGCTGGGCATCGGCGCGTACCTCGACCAGCCCCGCGTCCTTGAGCACGCGCAGGTGCTTGGACACGGCCGGCTGGCTCATCCGCAGGCGCTCCGCCAGCGCGCCTACCGGCAGCTCGCCCGCACGGAGCAGGTCGAGGATGGCCTGCCGCCGTGGCTCGGCAAGAACCTGAAGCGTGGTGAGCATCGCCATGGCGACAAGCATGCCTTCTGAGTTATATAACTGTCAAGGCATGTAATGCTTGCTACGCGGCCAGCGCACGTGGTCGCAAGGGGAAGCCGAGGATTATCCCCACCACGCAATCCGTGGGCCGGCCGGCGAAGGGCCGCCGTCGCCCGCCATGATCACATGCGATAACCGTTGAAATTATCCGTTTTCTACACGAGAGCATGGAAACCTTGATCGCTGGTGGCCGAGCGCGCCGCTCACAACAACCATCCGGTGGGGCGTCTGTGGCAATAGCGCCCTATGAGTCTTGTGTGGTGCGCAAGTGGGACGGGCGGTGAGGTCGGTTCGCGTGATGACGGGCCGTCAGGGCGGCGGCAGGAGCGGCCAGCGGCACGGGCGACACGGGCAGCACGGGCGACATGGGCGACACGGGCGACACGGGCGACACGAGTTACTCAGGCGACTGGCGACACGGGCAGCACGGGGAGCACGGGCGACACGGGCAGCACGGGCCACTCAGGCGGCTCGACCGGCTTGGGCGACTCGACCGGCTTGGGCGGTACGGGCGGCACTGTAGACGCGCCGGATGGTTCAGAAACAGCGCGGCACCCGGATCCGGTCGTCCCGGCCTGGGACCCGTGAGAATTATGGGGATTGTGTGACAGGTCAGCCGGGAGGCGGGAGCAGCGGTGATGCATCGCTGCGGTAGGGAAATGTACGCGGTGCGTCATCGGGTACGCCAGGGCAGCAGCGCTGTGACGGCGCGGGCAAGAACCCACGACAGCGGTGGCGCACCGCTGCTGCGGCCGGGCCGGGGAGGGGGTCGCGGCAGGCTCGGCCGGGCCGGGGAGGGAGTCGCGGCAGGACGGGGCGGGGAAAGGGCAGCGCGGCAGGGCCGGGCGGGGAAAGGGCAGCGCGGCAGGACGGGAGGGGACGGGGGGTTAGGCGTAGATGCCGGTGAGGGCCATGTCCACGACGTCCTCGACGAACGGGTCGTCCAGGGGGGCGTGGCCGTGCAGCAGGCGATGGTAGAGCGGCCCGTACAGCAGGTCGATCGCCACCTCGGTCTTGGTCGAGGGCGGAATCTCCCCTCGTCCGACGGCGCGGCCGAGGATCGCCCGGACCGCGTCGCGGCGGGGCTCAACCACGCGCTGGCGGTATTCCGCCGCGAAGACCGAGTCGGTTTGCGCCTCGGTCACGAGCGCGGCGATAACCCGCCCGTAGGAGCCCTGATTGCTGCTGGCCACGCCGGCGGCCAGGCGCGCCCAGGGGCGCAGCAGCGCGAGAAGATCGCCGCGCAGCGAGCCCGTATCCACGTCCGATGGCTGCGCGGCGGCCCACTGGATGTAGAGGGCGTCCAGTGCCAGTGACTCCTTGGTGGGCCACCACCGGTAGATGGTGGCCTTGCTGACCCCGGCTCGTTCCGCGACCGCGTCCATGCTCACGGCGGCAAGGCCGCGGGCGAGCAGCAGGTCGGCGGCGGATGCGATGATGGCCTGCCGGGCCCGCTCGCTGCGTGGCCGTCCCCGGGGAGCGGCAGGCGCTCCCGGGGCGGCCGGAGCCATCTCGGTCATCGGCTCGCCTTGGCCAGCACCTCATAGAGGCCGGCGATGTCCCTGTGGGCGTAGCCGGCCCGCTCGGCGTCGGACAACACGGTGTCGGCTATGGCCGCCGAGGGCAGCTGGACCCCCTCCTGGCGGGCGGCGTCGCGAGCGAGGCGGATGTCCTTGTGCATAAGCGCCACATCAAACCATGCCTGCTCCGGCAGGTTGAGGACGAGGGGTGCGCGCGCCTTCAGCATCGGCGACCCGATCGAGGTCTGGGCCATGACCTTGGCCGCCACCTCGCGGTCGATGCCGCCGCGCTCGGCGAGCAGGACGCCCTCGCTGAACGCGAGCATCTGAGCGGCAAGGCTGATGTTCACGGCCAGCTTGAGCAGCAGGCCATGGCCGTTGTCGCCGACGTGGCTCACGTTGCCGAGCTTGCTCAGCAGCGGCGAGGCGGCCTCGAACCCCTGGGCGGTGCCGCCCACCAGGATCGCCAGGCTCCCGTCGCGGGCCGCGGGGACGCTGCCTGAGACCGGCGCGTCGACCATCACGGCGCCGGCCGCGCTGACCCGCGCCGCCAGGTCGGTGCTGACCCGCGGGCTGACCGTGCTCATGTCGATGTACAACTGCCCGGGCAGCAGGCCGGCCACGATGCCGTCCGGGCCGTCGCTGACCGCGGCGAGCGCGGCGTCGTCGGTGACCATGCTGATCACCACGTCGGCGCGGGCCGCGACCTCGCGGGGCGTGTCTCGCCAGTGCAGCCCCCGCTCGATCAGCGGCTGGGCCTTGGACTTGGTCCGGTTGGTGCCGTAGACCTCGTTGCCCTTGAGGCCGAGAAGCCGTCCGGCGATGGCCGCGCCCATGGCGCCAAGGCCGATGAATCCGATCGCGGTCATGACAGCAGCGCTCCCTCGATCTCGGTTAGGTCCTGAGCGGTGAACTCCAGGCTGGCTCCGGGCAGGATCGGGTCCACCTGGTCGGGCCGCCGAAAGCCGGCGATCGCCGCGCTGACGGCCGGGTTGAGCAGGGTCCAGGCGACCGCGACGGCTCCGGCCGTGGTGTCGTGCCGGTTCGCGATGTCCTGCAGTGCGGACGCGGCCGCGAGGTTCGTGGTGAGCTGCGGCTCGGTAAACCGCTGGTCGTTCTTGCGCCAGTCATCGTCCGGCATGGCCGCCAGTCGCTCCCTGGTGATGGCCCCGGTCAGCAGGCCGGATACCATCGGCGAGTAGACGATCACCCCCATCCCCTCCCGCTCGGCGAAGGGCAAGACGCAATCCTCCACGTCCCGCTCGATCAGCGAGTACTGGGGCTGGATCGTCTCGACGGGGGCAACCGACTGGGCGCGGCGCAGTTGCTCGACGCTGAAGTTGGACACGCCAATGTGCCGGACGAGACCACGCTCCTTGAGCTCGGCCAGCGCGCCCCAGCCTTCCTCAATGTCCTGGTCGGGGATGGGCCAGTGGACCTGGTACAGGTCGATGGCGTCGATGCCGAGCCGCTGCAGGCTCGCCTCGGCCTCGCGCAGGACCGAGTCCCGCTTGAGCACGTGCTTGACGTGCCTGGTCCCGTCGTCGAGCAGTGAGCACTTGGTGAAGACGTACGGCCGCGAGTCCAGGCCGCGCAGCGCCTGCCCGACGACCTGCTCGGAGCGGCCAAAACCGTAGCCGGCGGCGGTGTCGATCCAGTTGACCCCGCCCTCCAGCGCCTGGTGGATCGCCGCGATTGACTCCTCGTCCTGCTGTGGCCCCCAGCCGAACTCCCAGCCGCCGCCACCGATCGCCCACGCGCCGAACCCGATGAGGGTGATCTCCATCCCCGTGCTGCCGAGCTGGCTCGTCCTCAGCCTTGTCCCTTGCATGGCCTGCTGACCTCCGTTACGGATCGAAACTGAACTAGTAGTTTCGATTAACTCAGCGCCATCCTCCCGGAACCTATTCCCGGGCCGTCGTCGGCCAACCGGCAGCGGCTAGCCGCTAATGATGGCGATGAGGCGACCGGGATCGGTGAGGTCGGACAGGACGTGATCGGCCCCCGCCTCGCGCAGTTCGCCCGCGCTGGCGCGGCCGCTCGCGACGGCGATCGAGGTGGCGCCGCCGATCCGAGCGGCCTCCACGTCGCGGGGGGAATCGGCGACGTAGAAGGTCTCACGCTCGGCCAGGCGGGCGCCGTACTTCTCCTCGGCCCGCTGCCGCGCCACCCGCAGCAGCGTGCCCTTGGGGTACACCTCGGAACCGAAGCCGCCGACGCTGATGTCGACGAATCGGTCGAGGCCGAACGCGCGCAGCTTGACCACGGCATTCGGCTTGCTCGAGCCGGTCAGCACGGATGCGACCACGCCCTGGAGCGCCGCGACGGCGGCCATCGACTCGCCCGCACCGGCCAGCAGCCGCCCCTCAGTCGCCACTAGGTCCCGCCGCGCCGCCAGCGCCGTCGCCAGCTGGGCGCTGAACGGCGCGAGCAGGTTCTCCGGCTCGCCCTCCCGCAGGTCGACCCCGTTGAGCGCCAGGGCCTCGAAGAAGATCTCCGGCTCGCTGTGCCCGGCCATCTGCGGCAGCTTCACCAGCGGCCGCCCGGCGACAGCCCGGAAGGCCTCGGCGAACGCGACTCGCGTGACCTTCGCCACGTCCACGAGGGTCAGGTCAATGTTCCAAAGCACCAGTCGGTGAATGTCACGCCTCCGCAGCTCGGCCTGGTCTGAGCGTATCCGGACAAGGCCGCCATGGCCGATTCAACCGGCTAATCCGCTATCAGCCCATGTGCGGGTAGCGGTGGTCCGTCGCAGGCACGAACGTCTCCTTAATCGCCCGGGGCGAGACCCAGCGGATCAGGTTGAAGACGGAGCCCGCCTTGTCGTTGGTCCCGCTCGCGCGGGCCCCGCCGAAGGGCTGCTGGCCGACCACGGCACCGGTGGGCTTGTCGTTGACGTAGAAGTTGCCCGCCGAGTACCGCAGAGCTTGCGCGGCGTGGGCGATCGCCGTCCGGTCGGTCGCGAGGATGGCGCCGGTCAGCGCGTACGGAGCCACGTCCGCCGCCTGCGCGAGCACGTCCTCGAAGGACGCATCCGGGTACACGTGCACCGCGAGGATCGGCCCGAAGTACTCGGTGGTGAACACCTCGTCGGAGGGGTCCGAGCACTCAAGCACCGTCGGCGCGACGAAGTACCCCTCGGAGTCACTGACCGTCCCCCCGGCCAGGAAGGAGACGGACGGGCGCGACCGGGCGCGCTCGAACGCCGCCGCGTGCTTGGCCAGCGCGCGCGCGTCGATAACCGCGCCGCCGAAGAGCGAAAGATCCTCGGCCACGTTACCCAACGAAAGGCCCCCAGCGGCCGCGACAAGCTCGTCGCGCACCGACGACTCCCACAGCGAGCGGGGAATGTAGGCGCGAGAGGCAGCTGAGCACTTCTGCCCCTGATACTCGAAGGCTCCCCGGACCAGCGCGGTCACGCAGGACGCCGGGTCGGCCGACGGGTGGGCGATGACGAAGTCCTTGCCCCCGGTCTCCCCCACCAGTCGCGGGTAATTCCGGTAGCCCGCGATGTTGTCGCCAACCGTCCGCCACAGGTGCTGGAAGGTCGGCGTCGACCCGGTGAAGTGAATGCCCGCGAGCGACGGGTGCGGCAGCGCCACCCGGGAGACCGCCGACCCGTCGCCGGTCACCAGGTTGATCACGCCGGGCGGCAGCCCGGCCGCCTCGAGCAACCGCATCGTGAAGTGCGCGGACAGCTGCTGGGTGGGCGATGGCTTCCAGACGACCACGTTGCCGAGCAGGGCGGGCGCGGTCGGCAGGTTCCCCGCGATCGAGGTGAAGTTGAACGGCGTGATCGCGAGCACGAACCCCTCCAGGGGCCGGTACTCCAGGTAGTTCCAGGTGCCCGGGGCGGACTGCGGCTGCTCGCTGAGCAACTGCCGAGCGTAGGCCACGTTGTAGCGCCAGAAGTCGATCAGCTCGCAGGCGGCATCGATTTCCGCCTGGTAGACCGACTTGGACTGGCCAAGCATGGTGGCGGCGTTCACGATGGGGCGCCACGGTCCCGCCAGCAGGTCGGCGGCCCGCAGGAACACCGCCGCCCGGTCGTCGAAGGACAGTGCGCGCCACGCGGGGGCGGCCGCAAGCGCGGCGTCGATCGCGGCGGAGACATCCCCGTCGCTGGCGTTCCCCAGTTCGCCGAGCACCTGGCGGAACGCGTGCGGCTGCACCACCTCAACGCGGTCGCCTGCCCCCATGACCTGGCGGCCGCCGATGGTCATGGTCAGCTCGGCGCGCTGGCCTGCTAGCTCCTTGATCTTGGCCTCGACGGCAGCGCGATCGGCGCTGCCTGGCTGGTAGTGCCGGACCGGCTCGTTGACCGGCGCGGGAACACGAGTAACGGCGTCCATAGAAAACCTTGCCCTGGGGTACCGGGATCTTCCGGTAACACAGTCTCTGTAGGGGTGATCTGAGGGAGGGAACGTTCTGGCAGGAAATTCGTTAGCTCTTGGGTCGCGTACCAGGCAAGCTCGTAGCCTTCCGCGCCGTCGACGGTGAACTGAGCGTCCGTGTCGCCCGCGTCGGCGGCGGCGATGGCGTCAGCGGCGGCGGCCACGTCCCCGGCGGCATCGGCCTCGTCAACGTGGGCCGAGGCGAGCGCCGCGAGCGGGACCGGCTCGGTAATCACCACCGCGGCGGGCTCGTCGTCGTAGGCGGTCCAGTTCGCCTCGGCATCGGCGGCGAGCACGACCCGGCGCCTTGGGGCGTCCGGGGTCGCTCGCAGCAGCCGCAGCGACTCACGGGCGGCGGCGAGCATGGCGATGTACTCGAGCTCCTCCTCGTCGCCGCTGGCGTAGGCCTCGCGCAGCGCGGGGGTGACCGCGAACCCGTGCACCGGGGCGGGGCCGACCGCGCCCTGGTTGAGGACGTCAGCCAGCGCCGGGAGCGTCGACGGCAGGTAGACCCGCATGAGAATTGATGTTAGCCGCCCCCTTGGCCTGGGCGGACGGGGCTCCGACGGCCTTGACGACGGCGGCGACGGCATCGGCGACGGGAACGTGCTCCCATAGCCGCACCACGGTCCAGCCCGCCGCGGTGAGCGCGTCATCGGCGGCCCGGTCACGCTCGACGTTCCTGGTCAGCTTGGGTGACCAATACCACTCATTATTCTTTGGCCGAGTTCCGTGCTGTGGGCAGGCATGCCAGAAGCAGCCGTCGACGAAGACCGCGACCCTCCGCCTGGTGAAGGCGATGTCGGGCCGGACCCGGCGGGCGGGCAGGTCGATGCGGAAGTCCTTGCGGTAGCGGTATCCCAGCGCATGCAGGGCGGTGCGCAGCGCGATCTCTGGCTTGGTGTCGGTACGCCGGTTCCCCCTCATGTTGGCCGAGCGGCCTGGCGTGAGCGGGTGGGGATACGGCTTGCTCGCCGTGGCGGGCGGGGATGCCTTCTCTGGCGCCATGCCCGCAAAGCGTAGCGACTGGCAATTAGTTGCGGGCGGGGAATAGCTGGGCCAGGCGCTCGGCGGTGACCGCCGGGTCATTGTGATGGATGCCGGTCATCCCGAGTGCCTCGGCCGCCGCGATGTTGGCCGCGATGTCATCGACGAAGACACAGTCCCGCGCCTGCACGCCGAGCAGCCCCACCGTATGGGTGAAGATCCGCGACTCCGGCTTGCGCATGCCCACCTCGCCGGAGATCACCACCGCGTCGAACAGGGCGGGGAAGTCCTCGCGCGGGTACCCGGCCAGCCCCCAGGAGTTGGACAGCAGCGCGGTCTTAAGCCCGCGGGCCCGCAGCTGCCTGATGAGGTCGTACATCAGCGTGACCGGTTCCCCGCCGATCGGCAGCATCCGGGCCAGGATGCCCTCGGCGACCACCGGGAGGCCGTCGGTCCGCATCAGCCTGGCGGCCAGCTGCCGCTCGAACTCCGCCGCCGTGCACTCGCCCCGCTCGAGCAGGTGGACCGGGTTGGGCGCGCCCTCCCGATCGTAGGCGGCGGCCAGCCAGGGTCCCACCGCCGTGACATAGGAGTCCCAGTCGATCATGTCGGCCGCGGCCCAGGCCCGCACGAGCCCGGCGATCGGCGGGGTGAGCACGCCGCCCCAGTCGAAGATGACGGCGCACAGCCCGGCGGGCTCCCGCTCGCCGGGCGGGCCGGCGGGCATCGTGCACGCGGACGGGGGAGTTTGCGAGGTCACGCTCCCGATGATAAGTCGCGGGGAAATGTCGGTGGGCGCCGGTATAACGGCATCGCAAGCGGTTGCCATATCCCTTGCCGCCATTTCGAGGTTCGAGGGAAGCCATGCCAGAACAGCGGATCGCCTCCTCAGGCAGCGAACTGCCCGCCCTAGCCAGGGTGCCCGACTGGACATCGCCGCCGGACGCCGCGCGCCGCCCGGCTGGCCCGCGGCGGGACGTGGCCCGGCTGGCGAGCCAGTGCCTCGAGCCCGACCCGGGCAAGAAGCACCCGGTCCGGCCGGGGGACTCGCTGGGCGAGATGGGCCCTGACTGGCCGACGCGGTTCGCGCGGATGGTCACCGAGGCACTCGCTGGCGCCCGCCCGGCGGCCCAGATCCTGCCCTGGACAAGCAAGCGGGCACGCAGCCAGTTCCTGCGGCTGTCGCGCGCCTTCGCCAGCCCCGATAACCGCGGTGCTTGCGGCCGGGCTGGCGGCGGGGCTGGCGGCCTTGGCCGTGGCCGCGGGCAGCTGCGGATCGTGCGAGTCGTCGCCAGCCGCCCCGCGCGGGACGCGATTGAGATGAGCGTCATCGCCAGGTTTGGTGAGCGCGTGCGCGCGCTGGCCCTGCGCCTCGAACGAACCGCTCGCGCGGACTCACCGGGCGAGTGGATCTGCACCGATATCGAGGCCGCCTGACGATGGCGCGGCCTACGCCGACGGGTGGGCGATCACTCGCCGGGGTAGCGCAGGCCGATCTGCTCGCGGATGGTGTCCAGCGTCGCCATGATGGCGACCGTCTCCTGCGGCGGGAGGATGTCGCTCGCGATCTGGCCCTCGCTGACCAGGCGCTCCGCCTCGGCTGCCTGGAACTGCATGCCCCGGCCCTCGACCACTGGGTGGACCTGCGAGGTCAGCGTGCCGTCCTTGTCATAGACCCGCAGGCCCGTGGGCGTGTACCAGACGCTGTCGATCTCGATGCGGCCCTGCGATCCCAAGACGACCGCCACGTTCGGTCCCCGCGTGACGCTGGAGGAGTAGGTCGTGGCGATCTGCCCGCCCGCGTACTGGAACATGGTGGCCACCTGCGCGTCCGCTCCGGTCTGCTTGAAGGTGGCGACGGCCTGGACCGACTGGGGCGCGCCGAATAGCTCGGAGGCGAAGGAGACCGGGTAGATGCCAAGGTCGAGCAGTGCACCGCCGCCGAGCTCGAGCGCGTTGAGCCGGTGGGCGGGGTCATCGGGAAGCAGCTGGGTGTGATCGGCGCTCATGGAGCGTGGCTCGCCGATCACGCCGTCGGCCACGATCTGCCTGAGCCGGGCCATGTGCGGCAGCCAGCGCGTCCACATCGCCTCGAGGACCAGCAGGCCCCGGTCGGCCGCGTGCGTGACCAGCCGCTGCGCCTGGACGGCGTTGAGCGTGAACGGCTTCTCCACCAGGACGTGCTTGCCCGCCTCAAGGGCGAGCCGCGCGTTCGGGTAGTGGAACGGGTGCGGCGTCGCCACGTAGACGAGGTCAACCGAGGGGTCCGCGACCAGCGACTCGTAGCTGGCGTGCGCGGCCGGCAACTCGAAGAGGCGGGCGAACCGCTGCGCGCTCTCGCTGGTGCGTGACCCGACCGCCGCTACGCTGTGGCCGGCTAGCAGCAGGTCTCGGGTGAAGTGCCTGGCGATGCCGCCGGTGCCGAGTATTCCCCACCGCAATGCCGGCCTGGCCGCGGGTTCCACCACTATGCGCTCCTCGTCTTCGGTGGGCGAGGGCATTGACGAGCCCCCTGGCGGCAGGCCGGCACTAGGCACCCGTCCGGATTATGACTGTGACCTCCGGGTCACTGGGTTGACCGGTCGCCGTGGCAGCGCTTGTACTTGCGGCCAGAACCACATGGGCACGGGTCGTTACGCCCGACGCTGGCGTATGGATCGGCGGCCGAATCCCGCTTGACCTCGACGCCACCGCTGTCAGACGGGGCCGAGTACTGGAGTTGACGCGGCCGGCGCGGCTCGAAGCCAGGCGGCAGGGTAGGCCCGTCCGGCCGCTCCTCGGCCGAGCTGTGCGTGGCCGCCTGCCCCCGGCCGGCGGCGGTGGCGTGGCCCCGCCCGTCGGCCGCGTGCTTACCGCGCCTGGCGTTGCGCCCGGCGCCCGTCGCTCGCTGGTCCTGCTCGGCCTCGGCCGGCTGCTGCGCCGCCCGCCCAGTGCCCGTCGCCGCCCGGCCGGGCTTGGTCCCCGCGCCTCCACCGAAGGCCGCAGGGACGGGTGCCGCCGGCTCAGCGGCCACCGGTGGCGGGGTCGGCCGCGGCCTGCGCGCCTTCGCCGCCGTGGCGGGTCCCGCCGCCGACTGCGGCTGGGGCTGGGCCTGCTGCCCTTGCTGGGTGGCCGCGTTCGCCCCGAACAGCATCCCGGGGATCACGCCGTCGGAGGCCTCTTCGACAATCGGGTTCTGCTGGACCTCGATCTGGAGGTTGAACAGGGCGGTGGTCGACTCCTCCTTGATGCCCTCCATCATCTCGTTGAACATGTCGTAGCCCTCGCGCTGGTACTCCACCAGCGGATCGCGCTGCGCCATGGCCCGCAAGCCGATGCCCTCGCGGAGGTAGTCCATCTCGTACAGGTGCTCGCGCCACTTGCGGTCAAGCACGGAAAGCACCACGCGGCGCTCGACGTCCCGCATGATCTCGGCCGTCAGCTCGGCCTCACGCCGATCGTAGGCGGCCTGGGCGTCCTCCTGGACGGCTTCCTTGATGTGCTCGGTGGTCAGGTTGGCCTTCTCGCCGCCGACCTCCTCTATCACCTCGTCGACGGTAGTCGCGATCGGGTAGAGCTGGCGGAATGCCTTCCACAGCTTCTCCAGGTCCCATTCCTCCGGATACCCGTTGGTGGTGGCCGCCTTGACGTAGGCCTCGATCACCTCGTCGAGCATGCCTCGCACCTGGGTGTGCAGGTCCGCGCCCTCAAGCACCTCGTGGCGCTCGCCGTAGACGACCTGCCGCTGCCGGTTGAGCACGTCGTCGTACTTGAGTACGTCCTTGCGGATCTCGAAGTTCTGCTGCTCGACCTGTGTCTGCGCGGACCTGATCGCCCGGGAGACCACCTTGTTCTCCACCGGGACATCGTCGGGGATGTTCATCCGGTCCATCAGCGCGGCCACCCGGTCGGAGCGGAACATCCGCATCAGGTCGTCCTCAAGGGACAGGTAGAAGCGGCTCTTGCCCGGGTCTCCCTGGCGGCCGGACCGGCCTCGGAGCTGGTTGTCGATGCGACGCGATTCGTGTCGCTCGGTGCCGAGCACGTACAGCCCGCCCGCCGCGACGACCTGCTCGTGCTCCGCCGCCACCGCCGCCTTGGATTTCGCCACGGCCTCGGGCCAGGCCGCCTCGTAATCCTCAGGCGTGTCGACCGGGGACAGCCCCCGCTGGTGCAGTTCCTGGTCGGCGATGAAATCGGGGCTGCCGCCCAGCATGATGTCGGTGCCACGACCGGCCATGTTGGTCGCCACCGTGACCGCGCCAAGCCGGCCCGACTGCGCGACGATCGTGGCCTCTTGCTCGTGGTACTTGGCGTTCAGCACGTGATGGGGGATGCCCTTGCGCTTGAGCATCTTCGACAGCAGCTCGGACTTCTCCACGCTGGTGGTGCCGACGAGGACCGGCTGGCCCTCGGCGTGCCGCTCGGCGATGTCCTCGACGCAGGCCTCGAACTTGGACTCGAAGCTCTGGTAGATGACGTCGGTCTCGTCGGACCGGATCATCGGCCGGTTGGTCGGGATCGGGACCACGCCGAGCTTGTAGATCTGCATGAACTCGGCCGCCTCGGTCATCGCCGTGCCGGTCATGCCGCCGAGCTTGGAGTACAGCCGGAAGTAGTTCTGGAGGGTGATCGTGGCGAGCGTCTGGTTCTCGTCCTTGATCTGCACGCTCTCCTTGGCCTCGATGGCCTGGTGCATGCCCTCGTTGTACCTGCGGCCGTGCAGGATGCGCCCGGTGAACTCGTCAACGATCAGGACCTCGCCGTTCATCACGACGTAGTCCTTGTCTCGCTTGTAGAGCTCCTTGGCCTTGATGGCGTTGTTAAGGAAGCTGACCAGGGGCGTGTTCACCGGGTCGTAGAGGTTGTCGATGCCGAGGTAGTCCTCGACCCGCTCGACGCCTGACTCCAGGATGCCGACCGTCTTCTTCTTCTCGTCGACCTCGTAGTCGCCCTCGCCGTCCTCGCCGCGCCGCAGCCGGGGGACGATCTTGGCGAACTCGGTGTACCAGCGGGAGTTCTGCTCGGCCGGGCCGCTGATGATCAGCGGCGTCCTGGCCTCGTCGATGAGGATCGAGTCAACCTCGTCCACAATCGCGAAGTTATGGCCACGCTGGACGCACTCGTCAAGCGACCACGCCATGTTGTCGCGCAGGTAGTCAAACCCGAACTCGTTATTGGTCCCGTAGGTGACGTCCGCCGAGTAGGCAACCTTGCGGTCGGCCGGCGTCATCTCCGCCAGGATGACCCCGACCTCAAGGCCAAGGAAGCGGTGCACGCGGCCCATCCACTCAGAGTCACGCTTGGCCAGGTAGTCGTTGGTCGTGACAACGTGCACGCCCTCGCCGGAAAGCGCGTTCAGGTAGGCGGGGAAGACGCCGGTGAGCGTCTTGCCCTCGCCGGTGCGCATCTCAGCGATGTTTCCCATGTGCAGCGCGGCGCCGCCCATCAGCTGGACGTCGAAGGCGCGCTGGCCGAGCGTTCTGTTGGCGGCCTCCCGCACAGTGGCGAACGCCTCGGGCAGCAGGTCGTCAAGCGACTCACCGTCCGCGTACCGCTGCCTGAACTCGTCCGTCATCGCCCGGAGCTCAGCGTCGGTCATGGCAACGAAGTCTTCCTCGACCGAGTTGACCTGCTCGGCGATCCGCTTGAGTTGGCGGAGGATCTTGCCCTCGCCCGCGCGAAGGATGCTGTCTAGGATCGTTGGCACTTCTGGTCGTGCTCCTTGCGGATCGGATGGCTTACACGCCTCGCTGTCATGGTAGGCGAGTCAGGCCGTTAAGCCGAGTCCGTGCCGCAAAGACGAGCCAGGAGACGGACCCGGCTACCACCCCCGAACCGATAATGGGGTATTTTTTAGCTGTCAGCGACCAGCTACCAGCAGCTGGACGCTCTGCGACAGTGATGTTGGAGGAAGTCGTGGCTGAAGCGGCAACGAGCACCGTGGAGGGGCACGGGGCTACCGTGGCGCAGCCGGCCGTCGCGACGGCGCATGCTCTTGAGCATTTTAGCGGCCGGGCGATCTCGTGGGTCGGCGTCTCCATCACCTGCCTGGGGTTCCTCATCGGCGCCTTCGCGTTCATCCCGATCGGCGTCGCCTCGTCCGGCTCTTACCCGCTGTGGTGGCTGTTCTGGGTGTCGGCCGGCATCGCCGCGCTCGGCAGCATCGTCTTGATCGGGGCCAAGACGTTCAGCCAGGACTGGTACTAAACCGCTTCTGCTCCTGGAATGTCAGTCCCGGCCGTTAGTCTGGCCGGATGGGCCAGACAGCGGAGTTGTCCCCCGACGACGCACGACGGGTCGCCTTGCGGGCGCAGGGGCTTGCCGGTGCCGAGGGGCGGCGCGGCGGCGTTAGCGGGATGCTGCGGCGGCTGGGGGCGGTCCAGCTGGACACGATCAGCGTCCTGGCCCGATCGCACGAGCTCGTCGCGTACGCCCGGCTCGGTGCTGTCGGCCGGCAGCGGGTCGAGGACGCCTACTGGAATGCGAGCACGCCCAGCGCCTTTGAGTACTGGGCGCACGCCGCGTGCATCCTGCCGCTCGAGTCCTGGCCGTACTACACGGCCCGCAGGCGGGGCATCCTGGCCCAGGGACAACGCTGGCACAAGGTGTCGCAGCAGGCCTGCGACGAGGTGCTGGCCCGACTGCGGGCCGAGGGGCCGCTGACCGCCACCCAGCTCGGCGGGGCGAAGGCGGGTGGCCCGTGGTGGGACTGGTCCGAGGTCAAGATCGCGGCCGAGTGGCTGCTTGACACCGGCCAGGCCGCCTGCGTGCGCCGGGTCGGCTGGCGGCGAGTCTACGACCTGCCCGAGCGGGTGATCCCCCGGCCGCTGCTCGATCATCAGCCGACCGACGAGGAGTGCCTGGCCCACATGGTCGCGGTGACCACGCGGGCGCTTGGCCTGGCCACGCTGGCGGACTTCCGCGATTACCACCGGATCGACTGGTTCGGCCTCAAGCAGGGCACCGCCGCCGCCGTCGACGCGGCGGCCGAGGCCGCCGGGCTCACCCCCGTGACGATCGCAGGCGGCCCGCGCCCGCTGCCGGGCTGGGCCGACCCGGACGCGCTGGCCTGGCTGGACGCGGGCGGGCGCGGGACGCATCGCACGACGCTGCTCTCCCCGTTCGACTCGCTGATCTGGGACCGCAAGCGGACGACGCGGCTCTTCGGCTTCTCGCACGTCCTTGAGGCCTACCTGCCCAAGGAGAAGCGGGTGCACGGCTACTTCACGATGCCGCTGCTGGCCGGGGGCCGGCTGGTCGGCCGGGTCGACCCGGGCCGCAGCGGCAAGACCCTGGTCGCCAAGCACGCCGTGCTGGACAAGCCGTCCGCCGCCCGGCCGATGGCCCGTGCCCTGGCCGAGGCGGCATCCTGGGTAGGGTGCGACAACGTCGCCGTGCAGCGGGTTACCCCGCCGCAGCTGGCCGACCGCCTGATGGCCGAGGTGAGCGCGCTGGGCGGCTAGCCGATCCGGCGGGCGGGCGGCCAGCGGGCGCCGGTGGCCGAGTGCTAGCTGATCTCGATCAGCTTCTCGCGCACGGCGATCATGACCGCCTCCATCCGGGAGTGGATCTGTAGCTTCTCCAGGATGTTGCGGACGTGGTTCTTCACCGTGTTCTCTGAGATGAACAGCTCCTTGGCGATGTCCCGGTTGTTCATTCCGCGGGCCACAAGCCGCAGCACCTCCATCTCGCGCTCGGTGAGCTTGGGCGCGGGGGCGTGCTTGGACGGCTCCTCCTCGGCGTCGCGCCGGGCGAGGGTGGCGAACTCGGTGAGCAGCTTGCCCGCCATGGACGGGTTGATCAGCGACTGGCCGCCGTGCACCGAGCGGACCGCCGCCGCGACCTCGTCAAGCGGGATGTCCTTCAGCAGGTAGCCGCTGGCGCCAGCGCGGATCGCCTCGAAGAGGTCTTCTTCCTCGTCGCTGATCGTCAGCATGACGATCTTCGCGCTCGGCGCGACCTCCTTCATCGCGCGAGCGGCCTCGATGCCGGTCGTCTTCGGCATCCTGATGTCCATCAGGACCACGTCAGGCACGGCCTCCCCGGCGATCTGGACGGCCTCGGCGCCATCGCTCGCCTGGCCGACGAGCTCGATGCCCGGCTCCTCTGCCAGGACCATCTCCAGCCCGCGCCGGAAGAGCGCGTGGTCATCCGCGATCAGCACTCGGATTGGATCGCCCACTGATACCTCCGGACTCAATTGCCGGGGCGCGCTTGGCTGCGGCACCCCAAAACTCCCGAGCCCGGTCCCGGTCGTCGGAGACCGATCGGTCACGGCCGCTCCTTCCGCTGCGATCGCAGTTCACGCACAGGATAGGACATGTCACTAAACCCGCGCGTACTGCCCCGGTCCAGCGGGCCACGCGGCCCGCTGGACCTGGTCATCCTGACTGTCTGGCTCACGGCCGACCGCGGCGAGGCAGCGCTAGCCCTCCTCCACGAGCCGGATAACTCCATAGTCGTACCCGCGGCGCCGATAGACAACGCTGAACTTGCCGCAGCCGCTGTCGTGGAACAGGTAGAAGTCGTGGCCCACCAGCTCCATCTCCAGCAGGGCCTGGTCGATTGTCATGGGATGGGAGAGATGTACCTTCTCCCGCACGACCAGCGGGCCGTCGCCTTCCATCTGGATCGGGATCAGCCCGGCGACCATCGACGCGTCGGTCGCGATGTCCCGGGCGTGGCGCGGGCCCGCGTTCCCCGTGAGCTCAGGCAGGGCGGCGCCGTTAGCCCCGTCAGCCGCCGCTCGCTGGCTGTCGGCGACATGGGTCGGCGGCGGGCCATAACGGCCTCCTGCGGCCGTCCCCACGGCCGCGGGGACGTCGGTGGAGTAGACGGCGGGCATCTCGCCGCGCTTGGCCTTGCGCCGTTCCGCGGCCCGGCGCAGCCGCCCTTCGAGCTTGGCGAAGGCAAGGTCGAGGGCGGCGTACCTGTCGTCGGCGGCGGCCTCCGCGCGGATCGCGGGGCCGCGGGAGCGAATGGTCAGCTCGACCCGCTCGCTGTGGTCAGCCTGCCGCGGGTTGCGTTCCGTTGAGACTTCCACGTCTACCCGTACCGCCTTGGCATCGAGCTTCTCGAGCTTTGCCAGCTTCGCCGTGGCGTGCCTCCGGAATCGCTCCGGAACCGTCGTGTGCCGGCCCTTGAAGGTGATGTCCATCTCGACTCCCCCTACGGCTGTCGATGAACGGCTGATGATGGGACGGCACTCGCCCGGCCGACCTGGTCTTCGTCCCCACATCCGCCTGCTGAGGGGCTCGCGGCCTTCCATGGCCACTACTGCCCTTCTCCGGTGCCCGGAGGACTCTGTATCCCCCGGCCGGGCAGGACTTACCTCTAAACCGCACCGTGATCGGTCGACAAGAAGTCGCCTTACGTGGACCGCTTAGCCTGCGGCTGGCATCGGCTAGCCGGCTGGAGCCCTCCGCATCCGGAGAGACCAGCCCGGCGCAACCACGGACCCGGGCGAGTGCCATGCATGAACGCTAGCTCGCCGGCGGCTAATTGTCAGGCGGGACATGCGTGACAACCTGCGACAAACGCCGGGTTACCCGGCGAGAGAATCTGGCGGCCGCACTCGGGCTACCCCGGGAACGCCGGGGACAACCCGGCCCCCAAGCTCCCCCATGCGCTGGACAAGCCCGCAGCGGAGCTTATCGTGCCACGTCCGGCCACGACCAGGCCAAATCCGGCGCTGGCGGTGATCGAGGTGCTCGCGGCCTGGGGTGCCTCCAGCGGGGTCGGCGTGCCGCCGTTCACGGGGTAGTCCGTCACGGCGCTTCCCGACCCGCTCAGCGCCACGACGTCGTCGGCGCCGTACCAGGAAAGCGACGTGAACGCGCCCGCGGCCTTGCAGACGAAGAACGGCGACAAGTTGACCACGATGAGCGGCTGTGTCGACGGCCCGGACCGGGCGATCGCCCCGAAGGCGAGCGTCTCCTGCGAGCCTCCGTACACCATCGCCACCCGCACGCCATCCGGCGCGACCCGCAGCGCCGTCACGTCATTGGGGTTGCTACCGCAGCTGTTGTTCGGGTAGCTGGAGCTGAAGATGCTCACAGGGACCGGCGAGGAGGCCGGCTTGCCCGGGGTGGCGGTGAGGACAAAGACCGCCCCGCCGTTAGCCACCCAAAGGTGGTCGCTTGAGTCCCAGCTCAGGGAGGTTATGCCGGATCCGGGGCCACGCGAGGCCAGGCTGGCGCCGCCGACCGTGCCGGTGTAGAGGTTCCCCTTGCGCAGCAGGGCCAGGTACTTGCCGTCGGGTGACACCGCGAGCGAGGAGGAGCCGGGGCCGACGCTGGCGAGGGTGACCGGCTTGGCCTGCGGCTTGGCCAGCATTTCCAGCTGACCGCTGGCCGTGAGGTAGTACAGGCCGCTGGCCTTCGAGGTGGCGGCGGGCTGATACTGGGCCTGGTGCTGCACCGGGTTGCCGGCCGCGCCCGGCGGCACGAACGCGTGCCCGTTGATGTACAGGGCGACGGACTTCACCTGCTGCTGCTGTCCCTGGCACGCGCCAGTCAGCGTGCACAGCAGTTGCGCGGAGATCTGCTGCTTCACGGTGAGCGAGGCCCGTGATATGGCGCTGCCCGTGAGGTTCACCGAGGCCGTCCCGCCGTCCACCGAGACCGCTCCCTGCAGGCTGGTGCGGGCAGGGAACGCCGAATACGTGGCCGTGGAAGGGGCCTCGGCCTCCCCGAGCCAGTCCGTGGGCTGGTTGATCAGGTCCTGGACGAGCCCGTTGACGAGGGCGCCCTGGGTGGCCTGCAGCGGGACGTAGACCGGGTCAGGGACCAGGTAGTGCCGGGACGGGTCGAAGAAGTACAGGTCCGCCAGCTGGTAGTCAATGCTGAACTCGGTGCTCGTCAGCAGCAGCGGGTTGTCGTGGGCGTTGGAGATCCGCCACTGGCCGCTGCTGTTCTTGACCAGGTCGTAGCGGTAGGTCTTCTTGTTCGGCGTCTCGCCCTGGACGGCGTACTTGCCGTGCGAGGACAGGGTCGCCTGCGGGCTGCCGCCGACCGTGACTGAGGCGGTGTCTCGCCCGGCCGCTAGCCGGGCCGAGCTGACGGTGGGGCCTGCCTTGTACACGGTGGCCGACCAGATGGGCTTCCACTCCCGGCTGGCCTGGGGCGTGAGGTACTCGCGGGCTACCTGCTGCTGTCCGGCGAAGCTGGCGCCCGCGGCGAGAAAGCCGGCGACGATCTGGCTGGGGGTGGCGTTCTGGGCCGGGGGCTGCGGGACGACCTGGTAGTAGTTCTGGTTGGGCGCCTCGGCTCCCTGGGCGACCGGGTAGGGCTGCACCGGGCCACCACCCGGCATCGACACGCAGCCAGCGGTAGCCACGGACAGCCCCAGCGCGACCAGGAGCGCCGCCAGGCCGCGCCGGGCCGGGGGCCTAGGCATGCCCCCCTCCCGTCACTCCAGTTGTCCCCGTCAGGCCGGGTGCGGCCGCGAGGCTGGGGCTCGCGGTGATGCCGGCCTCGACGGCGGCCGTGATCACGTCGGTCTCGTCCGGGCCCAGCGGAAGCGGGGATCCCACCAGCGGATGCCCGGCCTCCCTCGGGACGGTAAGCCGGAAGACCGACCCGCGCCCCTTCTCGCCCCACGCGTGCAGCCAGCCTCCGTGCAGGTGCGCGTCCTCCAGGGCGATGGCCAGCCCCAGCCCGGTGCCGCCCGTGGTCCTGGCGCGGGCCGGGTCGGCCCGCCAGAACCGCTCGAACACCAGGGTCTCCTCCCCCGGTGCCAGCCCCACCCCGTGATCGCGGACCGCTACGGCGACGGTGTCCCTGTCCGCGGCGACCGTCACGAGCACGTCCCTGCCCTCGCCGTGCTCCACCGCGTTGACCAGGAGGTTGCGCAGGATGCGGTCGACACGACGCTTGTCGACCTCGGCGATGCAGGGCTCGGCGGGCAGCCGGAACTCGATCCGGCAGCCGCGCCGCTCCGCGAGTTGCTGCGCGTCGTCGGCACTGCGCCGGGCGAGGTCGCAGACGTCCGTGGGCTCGGCGTCCAGTGTCGCCACGTTGGCGTCGTGCCTGCTGATCTCGAGCAGGTCCGACAGCAGGACCTCGAACCTCTCGATCTGGCTCTGCAGAAGTTCCACGCTGCGCGCCTCGGCCGCGTCAAGCTGCTCGCGCGCGTCGAAGAGGATCTCCGCCGCCATCCGGATCGTGGTCATCGGGGTGCGCAGCTCGTGCGAGACGTCCGAGACGAACTGCCGCTGCGCCTTGGACAGTTCCTCAAGCTCGCGCAGCTGGCCCTGGAGGGTGGCGGCCATGTCGTTGAACGATGTCGCCAGCTTGCCCAGGTCGTCCGCGCCTCCCACGATCATCCGCTCGCCCAGATGCCCGGCCGACAGGCGCTGTGCCGCCTGCGCCGCGTGCCGGACAGGCACCACTACCCAGCGCGTGACCAGCGACGCGATCGCGGCAAGCAGCGCGATCAGCGCCAGCCCGGCACCGACCAGGGTCGTCTGCACGATCTGGAGGGATGACTGGGCGGCCGACAGCGGGAACAGGAAGTAAAGCTCGTAGTACTGGCCGAGCGGCGCGCCGACCGCGATGGCGGGCACGCTCGGCTGCGCGTGGCCCCGGAACGCCAGCGTCGTCGGAGCGTAGTACAGCAGGTTCCCGCTCTGCCCGACCGCGGGCACCTCCTGCCCGGCCGGCGCGGTCGCCTGCTCCCTGCGCACGTCGGCGACGAGGGCCGCGGGCAATGTCGACTTCGGGTCGACACCCGGGCTGAACTGGTGGTTGAAGCCCGGTCCTCCGATGTCGGACCGCAAGCCGACCACGACGTAGTAACTCGGGTTGCTGCCGGTCTGCTGCTGTAGCGTCCTGGCCGCGGACAGCATGAAGCTCTCGGCGGCCGAGTTGCTGGCCGGCTCCACGGTGAGGCCAGGCAGTGAGCTAGCGGCGTTCAGGCCGGCCAGCGCCTGGCTGTGCGCGGTGCTCTCGGCGTTGGCCAGCAGCCCCTGGGCGATCTGCTCGGTCAGGAAGAACCCGAGGATCGCGATCATCGCCGTGGAGATGACCATCGTCGTGCCGATCACCCGCAGCTGAAGGGACCGGTTCCAGCGCTGCCGCCCCTTGACGACGACAGAATGCTGCCAGCGCAACACGGCCCGCAGCGTTATGGTCACGCGGTGCGGAAGCCAGGAGACCAGCCAGCGCACCACCTTGTTGCGCCGCATGGCCATCTCCCAGGCCTCGCGGCGGAACTCCCGTGGCGGGCCCGGCTCGCGGGCCGCGCCGGGCTGGCCGGCCGCGTCCTGAGTAACCGCTGACCGCTCCATTCCCAGATCAGCCAGGACCGGCCTTGTACCCCACGCCACGAACCGTGACGACGATCTCCGGGTGCTCGGGGTCCTTCTCGATCTTGGCCCGCAGCCGCTGCACGTGCACATTCACCAGCCGGGTGTCGGCGGCATGCCGGTATCCCCAGACCTGCTCGAGCAGCACCTCACGGGTGAAGACCTGCCTTGGCTTGCGGGCTAGGGCGACGAGCAGGTCGAACTCCAGTGGGGTGAGGCTCAGCACCTCGCCGCTGCGCTTGACCGAGTGCCCGGCGACATCGATGCTCACGTCGCCGATTTGCAGCATCTCCGGCGCGGGCTCGTCGGTCCTGCGGAGCCTGGCGCGGATGCGAGCGACCAATTCCTTGGACTTGAACGGCTTGTGAATGTAGTCGTCGGCACCGGACTCCAGCCCGAGGACGACGTCAACCGTGTCAGTCTTCGCCGTCAGCATGACGATCGGGACGCCAGACTCGCCCCTGATCTGGCGGCATACGTCGATACCGTCCAGGCCGGGGAGCATGAGGTCGAGCAGCACCAGGTCCGGCCGCGTCTCGCGGAAAGCCTCCAGTGCCTTGTCTCCGTTATCCACGAAGGTCGGCTCGAACCCCTCACCGCGGAGCACGATTCCGAGCATCTCCGCCAGCGCCGCGTCGTCATCGACGACTAGCACACGTCCTTTCATGGGCCCCATCGTTCCATGTATCCGGCTCCCAGGAGGAGCACCTGCGGCGACAGGCGCTGACGCCCGTCACCAATCCCATACGCCCAGCATGCGCAGGTTACCGTTTTTTGCCAGGTTTGGACCACTCTTACCTCAAGCTGAGCGATGGCGCGACCAGCTGGAGGGTCCGCGCGAGGCTCCCGTCCCACTGTAGTAGCGAGAACCAGGTTCTGAGCCTCGCCGTCCGGCCACCTCCCCGCAGCCACCGCGCCCGGGGCCGCCGGCGACGGGCCGCCCCGCCCCCCGGCGGAATGGAATATGGGCGGGCAAAGGGCGCCGGCCGATTCTTGTGCGGTCCAGTTCATGAATCTGACGCTGGCCCTTCTTTGAGCATCCCGGTATGGCCAAGCCTATTTTAGCAGGAATTAGCTGGCGGGCACCAAGGGCTATCGGATAACCGGGGGGTAATTACGTTATGCCCAAATTTGCCCAGCAGGTCATCACGGTAACGCGCTGCGGCCATGACCGCGGCGGCCACCTCAAGTGACGGCCTGCTCGGGGTTTCCTGTACGGCGGCGATGCCTGTCCGTCCGCGCGTGCAGTGCCGCAATTTCCTCGCCGCCCGGTCAGGCACGTCCCGCCCGCCGCCGCCTCGGCGACGAGATCAAAGGCAGTGCCGCGCGGCGCAGGGACTCCCAGCGACCAGCACGGGCGAGCGAAGGAGAATTCAGGAAAACGCCCGGCATAACGCGAAGTGAATGGGCAGGAACCGGTCCTGCCGCTGGCCGGCCAGCAACCCGGCGCGACCGCTCTCCAGCGTTGTGCGGCAAGCGGCTCGCGGTGCGCGCGGGCACCGATACAGTTCGGGTCATGGCGGACCAACCGTTGGCTAACATCATCGAGTCGGGCTGGGCGCAGGCGCTCGCTCCCGTCGCGGCCGACATCACCCGGATGGGCGACTTCCTCCGGCAGGAGATCGCCGACGGACACACCTACCTGCCCAGCGGCGATAACGTGCTGCGGGCCTTCAAGCAGCCGTTCGCCGACGTGCGCGTGCTGATCGTCGGCCAGGATCCCTACCCGACGCCCGGGCACGCCGTCGGCCTCAGCTTCTCGGTCGACCCGAGCGTCAGGCGCATCCCCGGCAGCCTGGTCAACATCTTCCGTGAGTACTCGGAAGACCTCGGCTACTCGCGTCCAGCGACAGGCGACCTTACCCGCTGGACAGAACGGGGCGTCCTGCTGCTCAACCGAGTCCTCACGGTCCGCCCGGGCAAGCCGGGATCTCACCGTGGCAAGGGCTGGGAAGCGGTGACCGAGCAGGCCATCCGAGCCCTGGCCCAGCGCCATGAGGCCGGCAACCCGCTCGTGGCCATCTTGTGGGGCCGGGACGCCCGCAACCTGGCGCCGCTGCTGGGCAAGGTGCCCTGCATTGAGTCAGCGCACCCAAGCCCCATGGTGGTGAATGGCGACTTCTTCGGCTCCCGTCCGTTCAGCCGGGCCAACCAGCTGCTCGCCGACCTGGGGGCCAGCCCGGTCGACTGGGCGCTGCCGTGACTTTTCCATCAATAAACTGTGCGGGTGACAGCTGGCCAGGAAGACGTCGAGCACGACCCCTGGCCTAGCCGGCGCCTGGTCAGCATCTGGTTCACCTGCTTCGCCGTCTACGCGGGCCTGCTTGCCCTCTTCGCCGGGGGTGAGGACGGCATCTGGGGCGCCTGGGGCCTGGGCGCCTACGCGGTCGCGGCCCTGATAATCCGCTTCGATGGCACATCCAAGAGCCCCACTGGCGACCGCTGGTGGCCGGCCCTGACGGTGATCGTCGCCGGCGGCCTCATCGGCCCGTTCCTCTACCTTTCCCTCACCCGCCCCGACCCGGCCGAGGTGACGGTGATGGCCCGGGGGGCGGTGCACCTGCTGCGCCACGGGACCCCGTACCTGCCGGTCGGCCAGCTCACCGCCTGGACCTCCTACAACCCGTACCTGCCGCTCATGGACCTGTTTGGCCTGCCAAGGGCCGGACTGGGGACGGCGGCCGGGCTGGCGCGGGTGATCGGCGACCCGCGCGTCTACACGTCGCTGTTCACCTGCTCGGTGCTGGCCATCTCGTTCGCGCTCATGGCCACGCACGACATCCGGGCCTGCCGGCATTGCCGTGCCCGCACCGCGCGGATCACCGCCATCGCGGTCGCGTCACCGATCATCGGCTTCCCGCTGGTCCTCGGCATCACCGACCCGCCGGTCATCGCGGTGACCATCGCCGCGCTTGCGTTCTTGTCCCGAGGCTGGCTGACGCGCACCGCGCTCGCGGTCGCGGTCGCCTGCGCGCTGAAGTACACGGCCTGGCCCCTGGTCCCGGTCTTCGCCGTCATGTCCTGGGCACGCTACTCGCCCAGGGCGGCCGTCCGGCTCATCGTGACCATCGGGGTCGCGGCGTGCGCGCTCGCCCTGGCCGGCGCGCCGAACGCGCTGTCAAGCCCGGCCTCCGTCATGCAGAACACGATTGACTACCCGCTCGGCCTCACCAAGATCAAGACGGTGGCCGCCAGCCCGCTCCCTGGTCACCTGCTCGCCAGCACCGGCAAGGCGGGCCACGCCGCCGCCGTCGCGATCTTGCTGGTGGCGGGCCTGGCCTTCGCGGCCTGGCTGATCAGGCGCCCGCCCCGCAGCTACCGGGACGTCGCCGTCCGGCTCGCCGTCGCCTACACCGGGATGTTCACGCTGGCCCCCGCCACCCGCTACGGCTACTACATCTACCCGCTGGCCCTTGTCTGCTGGCTTCCGCTGGCCGACGCCGCCGCCCGCCAGCAGGCCCCGCTGGCGGATAGCTACGAGCCGAGCCGCCAGGAGGCCAGGTAGGCGCGCTGAGCGGGGGTGAGCGCGTCGATCCGCGCACCGAGGGCGGCCAGCACGAGACGGGCGGCATCGGCGTCCAGCTCCGGCGGCACGGAGTGGACGTCGGCCGACAGCTTTCCCGTGTTCTCCACCAGCCAGGCCAGGGCCAGGGCCTCGATGCCGAACGCCAGGTCCATGACCTCCGGCGGGTGCCCCTCGGCCGCGACCACGTTGACCACCCGGCCCTCGGCCAGCAGCAGCAGGCGACGCCCGTCGGGCAGCTCGTAGGCGTCGCAGTGCGGGCGCACCTCAGGGACCACCGCGACGGCGAGGTCGGCCAGCCCGCGCACGTCGATCTCGGCATCGAAGTGCCCGGCGTTGGCCAGGATGGCCCCGTCCCGCATGACGGCCATGTGATCCGCCGTGATGACGTCGGCCGAGCCGGTCGCGGTGATGAAGACCTCGCCGACAGGCGCCGCCTCCGCCAGAGGCAGGACACGAAAGCCGCGCAGCACGGCGTCTAGCGCCCTGACCGGGTCCACCTCGGTCACGATGACCCGCGCCCCCAGGCCGCGGGCCGCCTCGGCGATGCCGGTCCCGCAAGGGCCGAAGCCCGCCACGACCACGGTCTTGCCGGCCAGCAGGATGCCGCTGGCCCGCAGCAGGCCGTCGATGACCGACTGGCCGGTGCCGCGCAGGTTCTCCATGAGGCGGGTCGCCGGGGTGTCGCTCGCGGCGATCATGGGGAACGCGAGCGCGCCCTCCGCGGCCATCCGGCGCAGCCGCAGCACCCCGGTGGTGGTCCCCTCGCAGCCGCCCCGCACCTGGGGCAGCTGGTTGGGCCGTTCTGTATGGAGGGTCTGAATGAGGTCCCCGCCATCATCGATCACGAGATCAGGGCCCGCGCCTGCCGTCGGCCCGCCCGCGCCGACGGGACCGCCCGCGCCGACGGGGCCGAGCGCGAGCGCGATGTGCTCGTAGTAGGTTCGGCGGTCGACGCCGGCCCGAGCGTAGACGGCAATGCTGTCGCCGACCGCGAGCGCGGCGGCGACGTCGTCCTGGGTGGACAGCGGGTTGGACGCCGCCAGGGCGACCCGGGCACCGCCGGCGCGCAGCACCCGGGCCAGGACGGCGGTCTCGGCCGTCACGTGCAGGCAGGCCGCGATCGTCATGCCCTCGAACGGCCGGTCCGCCGCGAACCGCTGGGCCAGGCTCGACAGTAGCGGCATGGCTCGCGCGGCGTACTGGACCCGCCGATCCCCGAGCTCGGCGAGCCCGGGGTCGGCGATGTGCTCATGACCAGGCAAAGTGCCTCTCTTCAGCGGCCCAGGATTCCCGGGGGGCGTCCCGCGCGGGCCCAATAAAATCGCGCCCTTTGCGTCTTCAGCGGGCCGAATAAAATCGCGCCCTTTGCGATGGGGCCTGCATCGGGGGTACGGGGCCCCGGGCGATACAGGCCCGCATCGGGGGTACGGGGTCGCACCCCCGGGGCGATACAGGCCCGCATCGGGGGGTACAGGGGAGCGTCCGCCCCCCGGGCGATACAGGCCCGCATCGGAGGGGTACGAGGGAGCGTCCCCCCGGGCCAGCTCAGTACCGGTAGTGGTCCGGCTTGTACGGGCCCTCGACCGGGACGCCGATGTAGTCGGCCTGCTCCTTGGTGAGGGTGGTCAGCTTGACGCCGAGGGCGTCCAGGTGGAGGCGGGCGACCTTCTCGTCCAGGTGCTTGGGCAGCGTGTAGACGCCGATCGGGTACTGCTCGGTCTTGGTGAACAGCTCGATCTGGGCCATGACCTGGTTGGTGAAGCTGTTGCTCATCACGAAGCTGGGGTGGCCGGTGGCGTTGCCCAGGTTGAGCAGCCGACCCTCCGACAGCACGATGATCGTGTGGCCGTCGGCGAAGATCCACTCGTCGACCTGCGGCTTGACGTTGACCCGCTTGATGCCGGGCAGCGCGGCCAGGCCGGCCATGTCGATCTCGTTGTCGAAGTGGCCGATGTTGCCCACGATGGCCTGGTGCTTCATCTTCGCCATGTCGCTGGCCCGGATGATGTCCTTGTTGCCGGTCGTGGTGACGAAGATGTCGGCGTACGGCAGGGCCTCCTCCAGGGTGATGACCTGGTAGCCCTCCATCGCCGCCTGTAGCGCGCAGATCGGGTCGATCTCGGTGATGATGACCCGTGCCCCCTGGCCGCGCAGCGAGTCGGCGCAGCCCTTGCCCACGTCGCCGAAGCCGCAGACGACCGCGACCTTCCCGCCGATCAGCGTGTCGGTGCCGCGGTTGATGCCGTCGATGAGGCTGTGGCGGCAGCCGTACTTGTTGTCGAACTTCGACTTGGTTACCGAGTCGTTGACGTTGATCGCCGGGAACTTGAGGCTGCCATCTCGGTGCATCTCGTACAGCCGGTGCACGCCGGTAGTGGTCTCCTCGGTGACGCCCTTGACCGACTGCGCGATCCGCGTCCACTTGCCCGGCTCGTCGGCCAGGGAGTTGCGCAGCCGGTCGAGGATGACCCGCCACTCCTCGGAGTCGCCGTCAGCCGGGCTGGGAACCGCTCCGGCCGCCTCGTACTCCGCGCCCTTGTGGACGAACAGGGTGGCGTCGCCGCCGTCGTCCAGGATCATGTTGGGCAGCTTGCCGCCCGGCCAGGTCAGCGCCTGCTCCGTGCACCACCAGTACTCCTCGAGCGTCTCGCCCTTCCAGGCGAACACCGGGACGCCGTTGGGCTCGTCGGTGGTGCCATCAGGGCCGACCGCGATGGCCGCCGCCGCGTGGTCCTGGGTGGAGAAGATGTTGCAGCTGGCCCAGCGGACCTCCGCTCCCAGCGCGACCAGGGTCTCGATGAGGACGGCGGTCTGGATCGTCATGTGCAGGGAACCGGTGATCCTGGCGCCGCGCAGCGGCTGGGATCCCGCGTACTCGGCGCGGGTCGCCATCAGGCCGGGCATCTCGTGCTCGGCGAGCTGGATCTCCTTGCGGCCGAAGCCGGCGAGCCCGATGTCGGCGACCTTGTAATCAGTGCTCATGCACCTAACTCCTCTGTCCGTGACTTGGCGACGGTTATGACGGTACGGGATGCGGGCGACGCCCGCACGCTCGGGGGTGTGTTCCTGACAAAAAATTGTTAGAATAACCATGTGCGCATCTCAGAGGCGGCCCAGCGGCTCGGAATGTCCCCCCGAATGCTCCGTTACCGGGAGGACCTCGGGCTTGTACCGCCCTTGCGTAACCGGGTCAGCGGGCGAGGCCCTGGACCCGGACACCGGCAGTTCGCCGAGGAGGACATCGAGGCGATCACCGCCGCGATCCGCCTAGAGCAGCGCTACGACATCACGCCCGCCGCCCTGGCGTTCGGGCTGCGCGTGCTGACCGAGCCCGCGGTGCGCGCGGCAGTGGCCGACCTGGGCCGCAGGACCGGTCACGTCCCCGCCACCCCTGGCCGGGCCCTGGACTTCGAGAAGGAGCGCGCCCTGCGCTGGCTCGGCTCCCCGGCCAGGCGCTGAGCGGGCCACCTAGACCTCGATGCGCGCGCCCATGATGACGGTGCGGTCGCGGGGCAGCTGGAAGTACTCGGCGGCGTCGGCGGTCAGCCGTGAGGTGGCCAGGAAGAGCCGCTTGCGCCACCGGGGCATCCCGCTGTCGGAGCCTATGTACAGGTCGATGGTGGACAGGAAGTACGAGATCTCGCCGTGCTGCAGGCTCCCCTTGACCTCGGCGTCGTCAAGCAGCGGCAGCAGCGAGGGCACGTCGGGGGTGTCCATGTACCCGAACTTGGCCGTGACGTGCACGATCCGGTCATCGGTGTACCCAAGGTCATCCACGGCGATGATCCGCTTGTCCAGCGGGACGTGGGGCACGGGGACGGTCTCGACCGACAAGATGATCACGTGCTCGTGCAGCACGTGGTTGTGCTCGACGTTGGCCCGCAGCGCCAGCGGTGCGGTCTCCTTGCCGCGGTTCAGGAAGATGGCGGTCCCTGGTACCCGGGGAAGCCGCTTGGAGTGCAGCTTGGTCACCAGGTCGGCCAGCGGCCCCTCTTCCTCGCGGCGCTTGCGGGTGACGACCCGCCGGCCCTGCTGCCAGGTGATGAGGGCCGTGAACACCACCACGCCCACGAGCAGCGGGAACCAGGCGCCGCGGACGAGCTTGGTCAGGTTGACCGCCACGAACATCACGTCCACGAGCAGGAGCAGCCCGGCCCCCGGGATGATCATCCACAGCGGCTTGTTCCACTTCTTCCTCGCGATATAGAAGAACAGCAGGGTCGTGCAGGTGATCGTGCAGGTCACCGCCATGCCGTAGGCGTAGGCCAGCGCGTTGGAGCTGCGGAAGGCGAAGACGAGCACGAGCACCGCCACCAGCAGCGCCCAGTTAACCCACGGGACGTAGATCTGGCCGATCCGCTCCCTCGAGGTGTGATCGATGCGCAGCCGCGGCAGGTAGCCGAGTTGGGAGGCCTGCTGGGTCAGTGAGTAGGCACCGGAGATGACCGCCTGGGACGCGATGACGGTGGCGGCGGTGGCGAGGATCACCATGGGGATCTGGCCCCACCGCGGCACCAGCAGGAAGAACGGGTTGGCGATCGCGGCCTTCGGGTTACCCAGGACGAGGGCGCCCTGACCGAGGTAGCTGAGCGTGCAGGCGGGGAAGACGAGCAGCAGCCACATGACGGTGATCGGCCTGCGGCCGAAGTGGCCCATGTCCGCGTAGAGTGCCTCCGCCCCGGTGACCGCCAGGACCACGGCGGCCAGTGAGTAGAACGCGGTGGTGAAGTGCCCGACAAAGAAGCCGATGGCGTAGGTGGGCGACAACGCTTGCAGTATGGCCGGGTCGCTGGCGATCCCCTTGATGCCGAGGGCGGCGATCACGACGAACCAGGTGGCCATCACCGGGCCAAACAGCCGGCCGACCGCGCCCGTCCCCAGGCGCTGCAGGAGGAACAGGCCAAGCAGGACGAGGGCGGTGATCGGCACCACCAGGTGGCTGATCGACGGGGAGACGACCTCGACTCCCGAGATCGCCGACAGCACCGAGATCGCGGGCGTGATCATCGAGTCACCGAAGAACAGCGACGCGCCGAACACCCCAAGCAGGGCCAGGCCGACCTGGACCCGGCGACCGCCGGCCCCGCCCAGCTTGCGAACGAGCGTGATGAGGGCCATGATGCCGCCCTCGCCGTTGTTGTCGGCCCGCATCACAAGCAGCACGTAGGTCACGGTGACGATCAGCACACCCGACCAGAAGATCAGCGAGGTGACGCCGAAGACGGTGTCGGCCGAGACCTTGATCCGGTGCGGGTCGCTGGGATCGAACACCGTCTGGACGGTGTAAAGCGGGCTTGTCCCGATGTCGCCGAAAACCACGCCGAGTGCCCCGAGTGCGAGCGCGGCCTGTCCCCCGCTGCGTCTTCCAACCACGGGGCCCAGATTACAGAACAACTCAAATCGCTGGTCGAAGGCCCAGGGGACTATAGCGGGGACGGCGGCCGCGCCGAGGCGGTTGGCCCCGGGGGCTAGGCCGAGGGCGGCGCCACGCTGGCCCGCTGCACCAGCGTGGGGGTGAGGATGCGGCGCTCGGCCAGTCGCCGGCCACTGCGGACCTGCTCCATCAGCAGGTCAATGGTCTCGGTGGCGACCGCGTCGAAGTCGGGGCGGATCGTGGTCAGTGGCGGGATGAAGTAGGGGGCCTCGGGCACGTCGTCGAAGCCAACGATGCTGACGTCGGCGGGGACCCGCTTGCCCCGCTCGTGCAGTGCGCGCAGGATGCCGAGCGCCAGGTGGTCGTTAGCCGCGAAGACCGCGGTGAGGTCGGTCATCCGGGCCAGGATCTGCCCCGCCCGGTACCCCGAGGCCGCGAACCAGTCGGCCGGCATGACCGGCGGGACCTCCGCCCCGGCCTCGGCCAGCGCCCGCTGCCAGCCGGTCACCCGGCCCTGGCTGTCGAACCAGTCGCTGGGGCCGGACACGTGCCAGACGGTGGCGTGCCCCGCCTCGAGCAGGTGCCGGGTCGCGGTGTAGGCCCCGGTCTCCTGGTCCACCGTGACCAGCCCGTTCGGCAGCCGCGGGTCCCCGTCGATGGTCACCAGCGGTATATCGCCTGGGATGTCACCGATCGCCTCGTTGGCCGACTCGACCGGTGCCACCACGACGAGCCCCGCGACCCGCTGGTCGCGATGCCGGCCGATGGCCTCCGATATCGACTGCGGGTCCAGCGCCCGGACGCTCTCGACGCTGACGGTGAACCCGTGCCCGAGCGCCGCCTGGGCCAGCGCATTCAGCGTCGAGACGGGGCCGTAGAGCGTCGATGACTGCGCGACCACCCCAATGACCTGGGAGGTCCCGGTGACCAGGGCGCGTGCCGCCTGGTTCGGCCGGTAGCCGAGCTCGGCGATGGCCGCCTGGACCCGGCGTCGCGTCTGCTCGCGGACGTTCGGGTGGTCGTTCAGGACCCGGGAGACGGTCTGATGGGACACTCCGGCCAGCCGGGCGACATCAGTCATCGCCGGCTCGCGGGCTGGGCGGACCACGGGCATCCCCACTAATCGCTCTGCTAGAAGTGCCTGGGACGGCAGCGCGCGCCCCGCCGGACGTAGCAGGCCACCGCCCCTGGCGAGGCGTCGCCATCCCCGTGACCAGCCAGCGGCGTGGACACACTGAGCACGATAACGTAATTTTTTTCGGTCACTAAGCATACACCAATCTCGGAAACGTTTCCCCACGTCAGACACTATGCATGGTGACGGGGGCCGCGCGGCAGAGCTGTTGTTCACGTTAACAAAACCGACATGAGCGAGCAAGGTGAAACGGCAGTGAGCCCGGCTGCGGGAAGTTGCCAGAAAATGGGGGAACGTGCCGCCCGTCGGCCCGGGGCAAAGAGCGGTATCACCCGCACCAGGACGCAACACGCCAACGGCGGGCCGACGCGACGCCGCGTCGGCCCGCCGTCACGGGCGTGCCACGTCCGTGCGCATCCCCTGTCCCACGGGGCCAGGCCAGGCGATGACGTTCCGGACGAACCTGCGTTAGCTGCTAAACGCCGCGGCTCGGCCGAACGTTACACGAACCGCAGAAACCGGGCGAGGGGCATCCCGGCCTCCTCCTGGCCGGCGCTAGGGCAGGTCGAAGGGGAGGCTGATGCCGTCAAGGGCATGGGCGCACAGGTCATCCTCGCGCTCCTCGGGGAACGAGGCGATGATCTGGGCCACGAGCTCGCGAAGCCGGGACATGTTCTTGGCGAAGACCTCGAACACCTCGGCCTGCGTGACGCCCTCGCCTTCCTCGAGGCCGGCGTCCAGGTCGGTTACCAGCGCGAGGGTGGTGTAGCACATGGCCAGCTCGCGCGCGAGGACCGCCTCCGGATGCCCGGTCATGCCTATGAGCGTCCAGCCCTGGGCGGCATACCACCGCGACTCGGCTCGGGTGGAAAACCGGGGGCCGTCAATGACGACGAGCGTGCCCGAGTCAGCCGGGGCCCATCCCGCCTGGCGGGCCGCGCTGATCGCGCGGGAGCGGCCGGTCGGGCAGTAGGGATCGGCGAAGGTGACGTGCACGGCATTGACGTCGTAGTACGTCTGGCTACGGCCGCGAGTCCTGTCCACGACCTGGTCCGGCACGACCAGCGTGCCCGGGCCATGGGCCCCAGTCAGCGAGCCGACCGCGCTTGGCGCGAGGATGCGGCGCACGCCGAGTGCGCGCAGCGCCCACAGGTTCGCCTGGTAGGGGATCTTGTGCGGCGGGAAGCGATGATCACGGCCATGGCGCGGGATGAACGCCACCCGCTTCCCGCCAACCTCGCCGACCAGGACGGTTTCGCTCGGCGGCCCGAACGGGGTCTCGACCGCGACCTCGCGAGCATCCGTCAGAAACTCGTAGAACCCCGAACCCCCGATGACTCCGATATCCGCGACCGGCGCCATGTCCGCTAGGCGACTTTCTCCGCCGACTTGCCACTAGACCCCGACGACTTGTCGCTCGCCCCGGACGACTTGTCGCTCGCCCCCGACGACGACGACGCGGGCTTGTCGCCCCCCGAGGAAGAGGACGAGGCAGCCGAGGTCGCGGGCGACTTCGAGTCCTGGGCGGACGACGAGCTGGCCGGCGAGCCGGAATCGGCCGACGATGATGACGCTGAGCTTGCGCTACCGCGGCTGTCTGTCCGGTAGAACCCGGAGCCCTTGAAGACGATGCCCACCGGCGAGAAGACCTTGCGGAGCCTGCCGCCGCAGGCCTCGTGCACGGTCAGCGGATCATCGCTGAACTTCTGGACGGCCTCAAACTGGCCACCGCACTCGGTGCACGCGTACTGGTATGTGGGCACGACCCCTCCCGGGCAACAGCCAAGTCAGTTCGCTAGATTAGCACTCTGCGCTAGCGACTGCTAAGTCTAACCATCCGAGGGTACAGCTCATTCCGGTAGCCAGGTAATGCCGTGCCCCGGTCGCGCGACCGCGCGCACCGCTCGATCGTGGGGCTGGACCGGCACCGCGTCCACCAGTTCCGTGTCATAGACCAGGGCTATGACGGGAACCTGGTCGCCCACGCGGGCCAGCGCCCGGTCATACGACCCGCCGCCCCGGCCAAGCCGGTTGCCTGACCGGTCGACCGCGACCGCGGGCACGAGCACGATGTCGGCCCGGGAGACCGTCGGCTGGCCCCGTGGCGGCTCGGCTGGCTGCAGCAGCCCGCGCGGCCCCGGCACCAGGGACTCGGGCCCCTCGAAGGAGGCCCAGTCCAGATCGCCGTCGGGCAGCAGGATGGGCAGTACCACGTAGGAGCCGCGCTTCCACAGCGCGTAGACCAGCGAGCGCGTGGCTGGCTCGGCCCCGACCGAGTAGTAAGCCGCGATGGTCCCCGCCGCCGCCACCTGGGGCAGCGATAGCACGTGGTCGCGGATCAGGCGCCCGGCCGCCGCGCGGTCATCGGCGGGCATTTCCGCCCGCGCCGCCATCAGGCGTCGTCGCATCGTGCCCTTATCAGCCGCCGTGATCGTCGAAATGCCCGTTTTCACTATCCCGCCGGGCGAGCATTTTTCCTCGTGAGAGGACATGCCGTGCACCCCACCCTCGCGTTGTCACTACCCTTAGCCCATGGTCGATTCCGGCGCAGCCAGGACACCAGCAGTCACGAAGGCGGTAGTGCCCGCCGCGGGCCTTGGAACCAGGTTCCTCCCCGCGACGAAAGCCACGCCTAAGGAGATGCTGCCTGTCGTTGACAAGCCTGCCATCCAGTATGTCGTTGAGGAGGCCGTCGGCGCTGGCCTCAGCGACGTGCTGCTCATCACGGGACGCAGCAAGCGTTCGATCGAGGATCACTTCGACCGCGCCTACGAGCTTGAGGAAGCACTCACCGCCAAGGAGGACTGGGACAAGCTTGCCCTGGTCCGCAAGTCCAGCGAGCTCGCGGCGGTGCACTACGTCCGCCAAGGCGACCCCAAGGGCCTTGGCCACGCCGTGTTGTGCGCCGCCCAGCATGTGGGGCAGGAGCCGTTCGCGGTGCTGCTCGGCGACGACCTCATCCACCCGAACGACCCGCTGCTGACCGAGATGATCGCGGTGCGGGAACGGCATGGCGGCAGCGTGCTCGCGCTGATGGAGGTGGACCCCGAGGAGGTCTCCCTCTACGGTTGCGCCGCGATCGCCCCGACCGGGGAGGAGGACGTGGTCCGCGTCACCGACCTGGTCGAGAAGCCCGTGCCCGGCTCCGCCCCGAGCCGCTGGATCCTGATCGGCCGGTACGTCTGCGACCCGGAGATCTTCGACATCCTGCGGCGCACGCCGCCTGGGCGCGGAGGGGAAATCCAGCTCACGGACGCGCTCAAGGTGCTGGCCCAGCGCGGCGAGGTGCGCGGGGTGCTGTTCCATGGCCGCCGCTACGACACCGGCAACAAGCTGGACTACCTGCGCACCCTGGTGCACTTCGCGTGCGAGCGCCAGGACCTGGCCAGCGAGTTCGTCCCGTGGCTGCGCAAGTACCTGGAAAGCATCCAGATTTGACGGCACAACCCGCCCAGGCACCCGACCCCGGCGTCCACGTGCATGAGGGCGAGATGACGCCGGTCGAGGTCCACCAGTCGCAGATCCTCGGGGCCATCCGGGCACTACCGCCGACCGAGCTCGCGCTGGCCGAGGCGGAGGGCTGCATGCTCGCCGAGGATGTCGCCGCGGCGGTTTCGCTTCCCTCGTTCGACAACTCCGGCATGGACGGCTACGCCGTGCGGGCGGGCGACACGGCCAAGGCGGGCGGCGAGCCTCCGGTCTTCCTTCCTGTCCGCGGCGAGATCGCCGCGGGTGACACCGGCACGTTCACGCTCGAGGCCGGCAGCGCGATCCGCATCATGACCGGCGCGCGGATGCCCGCGGGTGCGGACGCGGTCATACCGGTCGAGCTCACTGACGGCGGCAGCACCCAGGTCGGGCTGCGCCACCAGGTGCCGGTCGGCAACGCGGTGCGATACGCCGGCACAGACGCCAGGCAAGGCGAGGTCCTGCTGGCCAGGGGCATCCGGCTGAAGCCGATGCACATCGCCGTGGCCGCGTCGGCCGGACGGCGCAACGTCCTGGTCCGGCCCAGGCCGCGAGTCGTGGTGCTGTCTACAGGGAACGAACTGACCGAGCCGGGCACCCCGCTGGCGCCCGGCCGGATCTGGGACTCCAACAGCTACATGATCGCCGCCGCCGCCCGCGAGGCGGGCGCCATCGCCCACCGCCACGCCATCGTCCCTGACGATTCCGCCACCGTCCTGGCCACGCTGGAGGGGCAGCTGGCGTCGGCCGACCTCCTGGTCACGACCGGCGGGGTCAGCATGGGCGGCGAGCACGACGTGGTGAAGGCGGTTCTCAGCCAGCTCGGCACGGTCACCTTCAGGAAGGTGGCGATGCAGCCGGGAATGCCACAAGGGTTCGGGGCGGTCGGCAAGGACCAGATCCCGATCTTCACGCTGCCGGGCAACCCGGTTAGCGCCTACATCTCGTTCCAGCTGTTTGTCCGCCCAGCGCTCGGCGCGCTGCAAGGCGACCTGACGTTCTCGCTGCCGTCGGTCCGGGCCAGGCTCACCGGCCCGGTGCGGTCCCCGGCGGGCCGTCGCTCGTACCTGCGGGCGACGCTCTCGCAGGACAAGTCGCAGGTCGCGCCGCTGAGCGGTCAAGGATCCCACCAGATCGCCGCGCTTGGCCGGGCTAACGCGCTTGTCGTCGTTCCCGAGCCGATGACGTCGATAGAGGGCGGCGCGGAAGTTGACGTCCTCGTCCTGCCCTAAGTCGATCACGCACCTCATGCCCCGCTACAGTGGGTTTTCATGAGCGAGGCTGCTCCGGCGACGCGGCTGACCCACCTGGATGAGGCGGGGCAGGCGCGGATGGTAGACGTTTCCGCGAAGGACGTGACCGTGCGCAGCGCGCGGGCGTCCGGACGAGTGCTGGTATCCAGCCAGGCCGTGGCGGCGCTGCGGGATGGCCGGGTGCCCAAGGGCGATGCGCTGGCCGTAGCCAGGATCGCTGGGATCGCCGGCGCGAAGCGGACGCCAGACCTGATCCCGCTGTGCCACCCACTCGGGCTGCACGGCGTGCAGGTTGACATCACCGTGGAGGACTGGGGCGTGGCCATAGATGCCACGGTCAGGACGGCCGACCGGACCGGCGTGGAGATGGAGGCGCTGACCTCGGTGAGCGTCGCCGCCCTCACGCTGATCGACATGATCAAGTCGGTCGACAAGGGCGCCGTGATCACCGATGTGCGGCTGGAATCCAAGGACGGCGGCAAGTCGGGCGCGTGGAGACGCGATCGCGACGCCCAGCAGCGGGTAGGTGACACCCGATGATCCGGGCGCTCGCCATAACGGTCTCCAACCGCGCTGCCGCTGGCGTCTACGAGGACCGGTCTGGTCCCGTGCTCGTCGAGCTGCTGCGCGAGGCTGGGTGCGACGTGGTGGACGGCCCCCTGGTGATCCCCGACGGCGAGGCGGTTGAGGAGGTCCTGCGCGACTCCGTGACCGCTGAGTACGACGTGGCGGTAACGACCGGTGGCACCGGCCTGACCCCCGGCGACCTCACGCCGGAGATGACCCGCCGGGTGATCAGCCGCGAGATCCCTGGCATCCCCGAGGCGCTGCGAGCGGCCGGAGCGGACGCGGGCGTCCCGTCGGCGATCTTGTCCAGGGGACTCGCGGGAGTAGCCGGACGGACGCTGATCATCAACCTGCCCGGCTCGTCCGGCGGGGTACGGGATGGCATGAAGGTGCTGCGGCCCATCCTGGTGCACGCGGTGGACCAGATTCGAGGCGGCGACCACCCCCGCCCGGCCGAGGCCTCCCGCCCGGCTGAGGCCCACCGCGCGGCCGAGGCCCACCACCCGGCTGAGGCCCACCGCGCGGCGGACGCGTCCCGGCCGGCGGACGGCGCAGTGCCACCGAATCCCGAGGACACCGAGCAACAGCAGGCCTCTGACGACACAACCGACCAGAAACTTGTGCCTTAAGTCGTTTCGCGGCATCGTCACAGGCCTGCGCCTGCCGAGGCTTGAGGAGCCTGGTCCCTGATCAGGAATCACAGTGCCGGCATCGCGTGGGGCACGTGAGCGACGGTAGATTGCCTGGCATCACCTTGCGCGCAGGGAGAATGATAAGCACCGTGGGACGTATCCGAGGGTGGCCGGTCACCGTGACCGAGCCCGAACTGCTGGACGCTCCGATCGCGCTGCGACCCATACGCATGTCCGACGCCAGTCGCTGGCGCGAGATCCGGGTGCGGAACGCGCCCTGGCTCCGCCCCTGGGAGCCGACGAACCCGGAGACGCCGCTGCACAGGTCGTCCCTGGGCCCGTACGTCTCGCTCGTCCGCACGATGCGGCGGGAGGCTCGGCAAGGAGTCGCCCTGCCATGGGTCGTGACCTACGGCGGGGAGTTCGCCGGCCAGCTCACGGTCGGCTCGATCGTGTGGGGATCGTCGCGATCCGGGCAGATCGGCTATTGGATCGACGAGCGCTTCGCCGGGCGCGGCATCATTCCCACGGCGCTGGCGATGGCGGTTGACCACTGCTTCGCGGTGGTTGGACTGCACCGTCTCGAGGCCTCGATCCGGCCGGAGAACACCGCCTCGCGCCGGGTCGTCGAGAAGCTGGGCTTTCGTGACGAGGGCGTCCGGGTCCGGCAACTGCACATCAACGGCGCGTGGCGCGACCACCTGTGCTACGCGCTGACCTCCGAGGAAGTCCCACAGGGCCTGATGCCCCGATGGCGCAGCTCGTTGTCGGCGTCAAGGACGGGCACCTAGGCCAGCCCGGCAACCGATCGGCCCAGGTTCGGGAACCAGGCAACCTGTTGTGCGCTGATCTCGCTGATATCCGCGACACGCCGCTCGGGTGCTCGTTATCGGCGGTCTGTGCCTTTACGTTGGATCGCATGATCGCTTGCCCGGCGGGAGCCTGCGGCTGCCCTGTGGCCAGCGCCGTGCGTGGCGTCACCAGTACGCAGCGTGCGAGCTTGTGCCCGGGTAGTCACATCCACCGAGGGGAGGCCGGATGAGCAGCGCGATCTTGTACCTGGCGATCATCGCCATCTGGGCCGGTGTCCTTATCCCCCGGTGGCTGCGACGGGATTCGGTCCGCGGCCACGCGGAGCAGGACGTCAGCAACCCGCCGGCGGACGAGTCCGACACCATCGAGGACTTCGGGCCGGTCCCGGTCCCCGCCGACGAGTCGGGCGAGTACGCCGGTGACAGCACGGCCACCCTTCCCGATGGCACCTGCACCGCTAGCGAGGCGCCAGCTACCGAGGCGGAAGATGCGGACACCGGCATCAGTTCCCTGCCTTCTCCTGGCGAGTCACGGCGACGCGTCCTGGCGGCACGACGGCGGTTGCTGTGGATGCTGCTCGCCCTCGAGGCCGCGGCGGACATCCTCGCCGCCAGCGGCCTTGCCGCCTGGTGGGTGATCGCTCCCCCGACCGCGATGCTGGCCGGGTACCTGCTGCTGCTGCGCGAGGCCGCGCAGGCCGACGCGGAGCGAGACGCCAGGGATCGCGACGCCGCTCAGGCCCACGAAGCCGCACAGGCCCGCGAGGAGGCACAGGCCCGCGAGGAGGCACAGGCCCGCGAGGTGGCGAGGGACGCGCGAGAAGCCGCCAGAAAGCAGGCCGCCCAGCAGCCGGCGGTTCCGCCGGCCGTATTCGCCGCCGCCCCCGTTCCCGGGGACTACGAGGACCTCGGTCCCGGTCGCGACTTCACGCCGGGTGGCCGGTACGGCGTCTCGGGCGACGCCTCCGCCGAGGATGACGACGCCTACGAGCATGATGACGACGCCTACGAGCAGTACCCGGAACGGCGCCTGCGCGCCGTCGGCGACTAACTCTCCCTGGCCTCTCCCTTCCCTTCCCCGAACAGGGCGCCTGACGTCGCCCGCAAGCGGTCACCCAAGACGGTCACCCCAAGCGCTCACCCCGAGAGGGTCACCCGAGACGGTCACCCGAAAGTAACTGTGTACTTCGGCCGTCATTTTGGTGGCCTAACTACGCAGTTACCCATCGGTAACAGCTGGTAGGGGGCTGAGGCTGACCTGGGGACCCTGGGGACCCTGGGACTTGGGGGGTGGGTGGGTTAGGCGGGTGGGGCGAACCCACCGCTGCTGGGTGGCGGACCGGGCGGAGCCGGCCGCGATTCGTCCGGAGCAGCAGGCGACGGAGCAGCTGACGGGAGGGCCTCGGGCGAGGAAGCAGCGGATGCCGGAACGGGCGGGGCCGGGGCCGGGGGCGCAGAGGCAGGCGGGACCGAGGGGGCAGAAGCAGGTGGGGCGGCCCAGACGGAGGGGGACGGAACACCAGCCGACGGGGGGACGGCCGACGTAGGGATCGAGGGGGACGGAACACCAGCCGACGGGGGGATGACCGATGGGGGGACGGCGGGCGGGGGGCTGGCGGCGAAGAGGCGGGCGAGTTCGCGGTCACGGCGCTGGGCGAGCACGGCGTTCAAGTACGAGACGGGCGGGACGCCGGGGGGCGGTGGTGGCGACACCCTGGTGGCGACGTCGGATGCCAGCTGCAAGCCGATCTGGTCACGGACGCGAGGGTCCAGTTGCCAGTAACGAGCCAGGTAGCTGGCCGCCGAGGCGGCGAGCGGGTCGGGCAGCCCAGACAGGTCAAGTGTCGCCGACCACGGCCGCAGGGAGGGCTCCACCGGCATGCCGGTTGGCCCGATGCCGCCGGCGTAGCCGCCAGCAGCATGGCCGCCCGCTGCGTAACCACCGGCCGTGTAACCGCCGGCCGTGTAGCCGCCGGCCGTGTAGCCGCCAGCGGCGTAACCGCCGGCAGGGTGGCCACCGGCGGCGTAGCCACCGGCGGCGTACGCCCTGGCCTGGTGGGCGCTCATGACCGGGCGGGGTGCGCGCTCGCGGACGACGAAGGTGCCTGCGAAGATGTCGCCGAGCCGCTTGCCCCGGGCCGACAGCATCGAGGTGATCAGCGCGGGGACGCCGAACAGCACCCAGCACTCGATCGCTCCGGTGAGCCCGCGCACGAGTGAATGGCGGAACCGCACCGGTCCTCCGTCGTCGGCGACCACCCGCAGGCCGAGCGCCAGCTTGCCGAGGGTTCGTCCCCGGCTCAGCGTCTCCATGGCGACCGGGTATCCGACTAGGGCCACGACGAGGCCCGTGACCAGGACAGCGGCGACGGCCGCTGAGTCCAGCGAATTGCCGAGCTCCGCCGCGATCACGCTGATGAGGATGGCGAAGAACAGCACCGCCTGAACGACCATGTCAATGACGCGGGCGAGCATCCTGGTGGGGAACCGGGCGACGGGAAGGTCCAGGATCACCGCCTCGCCCGTGACAATTTCCTCCACGAGGCTAGCGTAGACGTAGTTTCTGGTTAGTAGGGTGCTGTGCGTGGATGTGGACGCCTTTACCGCCGCGCACCAGGTCGAATGGGACCGGCTAGCCAGGCTCATCCGGCGGCGACGCCGCATGAGCGGTGACGAGGCCGACGAGCTGGTGCGGCTGTACCAGCGGGCAAGCACGCACCTGTCACAGCTGCGCGGGAGCGCTGGCGCCGACCCGGCCCGAGTGGCCCGGCTGGCCACGCTGGTGGCCCGTGCCCGCAGCGCGGTCACCGGCACGCACGCGCCGTCGTGGACGATGGTGGCGCGATTCGCCCTGCGCGACTTCCCCGCCGCCACCTACCGGGCACGCTGGTGGTGGCTGGGCGTGGCCGTGGGGTCCATTGTCGTCGCTGTCGCGACCGGCTGGTGGATCGCCCGCTCCCCCAGCGTGCAGGGGGCGCTGCTGCCGCCGGCCGATGCGAAGGCGCTAGTCCAGCAGCAGTTCCAGAATTACTACAGCGACAATCCGGCGGGAGCCTTCGCCGCCAAGGTGTGGACGAACAACGTGTGGGTCGCCGCGCAGGCGCTCATCTATGGGACGCTGCTCGGCATCCCGACGCTTTACGTGCTGCTTGAGAATGCCATCAACGTCGGCGTGGACGGCGGCTACCTGTTCGCCCACGGCAAGGGAGTCTTGTTCTTCTCCCTGATCCTGCCGCACGGAATGCTTGAGCTTTCCGCTGTCTTCCTGGCCGGCGCGGCCGGGCTGCGGCTCGGCTGGACGGTGATCGACCCGGGCAGCCGACCGCGCGGCCAGGCGCTCGCCGAGGAGGGCAGGTCCATGATCACGATCACGCTCGGCCTGATTGCCGTCCTCGGAGTATCCGGGGTGATCGAGGCCTTCGTGACCCCGTCGTCGCTGCCCACGTGGGCGCGAATCTCGATCGGCGCGGTCGCGGTGGCCGCCTTCATCAGCTACACGCTGGTCCTCGGCCGACGCGCCGTGCTGGCCGGCCTGACGGGCGACATCCAGCAGGCACCAGAGCTGCCGCCGACGGCATAGCCGAAGGCGCCAGCCGCCCGGCGCAGCCGGCTACAAGCGCAGCCGGCTACAAGCGCAGCCGGCTACAAGCGCCCAGGTTACAAACGCGCCCGGGACTCTACAAGCGGCCCCGGGACTTGAGCGACAGGTAAGCGTCGGCGAGGGCTGGCGCCAGCCGCTGCGGTGGCGCCTCCACCACACTGGCGCCAAGGCGGGTCAGCTGGCTGGCCAGCTGGGCCCGCTCGCTGGCGGAATGGGTGGCCGCCGCAGCGGCGTAGACACCGGCGGCGTCGCCCCGTCCTGCCATCAGCTCGGCCAGCCGCGGATCGGCGACCGCGCCGACCAGCAGCTCGTGGCGGCCCATCAGCGCACGTAGCTCAGGCAGCAGCGCGACCGATGGGTTCAGGTCGGTGAGCAAGACGACCAGGCAGCGCTGCCGGGCCGAGGCGAGCACCGTGGCGACGATCATCCGCCAGTCCGTCTCGGCCAGCTCAGCATCCAGTGTGGCCAGCGCGTCGGTGATGGTGGCGAGTGCCGCCGTTCGCGGCGCGGCCAGAACACGGGCCCGGATCCGCTGGTCGGCGGCGATCAGGTCGACCCGATCCCCGGCCTTGCTGGCGAGCGCGGTCAGCAGCTGGGCGGCATCCATGAAGGCGTCGAGGCGCGGAAAGCCCGCCACCCGGCCAGCGGCCGTCCGGCCAGTATCAAGGACGAGGAGGATTCGGCGATCTCGTTCTGGCCGAAAGGTACGGACCAGGACATCGTGACGGCGCGCCGTTGATCGCCAGTCAATGGCCCGCACGTCATCGCCAAGCACGTACTCACGCAGTGAGTCGAACTCGCTGCCCTGACCGGGCCGCACCGCCCGGTGCTGACCATCCAGCTCCCTTAGCTGCGCGAGCTTTCCCGGCAGGTGCTTGCGGCTGTGGAACGGCGGCAGCGCACGGACCGCCCAGGGCAGCGGCCGGGTGCGCTGCCTGGCCGCCAGTCCCAGCGGCCCGAACGAGCGGATGGTCACCGCTGACGCGACACAGTCGCCGTGCCGCGCGGGCGTGATCGAGATGACCAGGCGGCCCTGGCCACCCGACGGGACGCGGAGCGCCAGCCGCCGGGGGCGCGCGCCGGCCGACGGGGGCCAGGCGTCGCGAACCTGGGCATTCAGCCGACGACCTGTCTCATTGACGATGGTCGTCACCACAGTGGCCGACTCGCCGAGCCGGACCCTCCTGTCGCCTGCGCGCTCCAGCCGCAGCGACCGGACCGACGCGGCCAGCAGCGCATCGGCCACGATGAGGGCGAGCAGCAGCCCGTCGATGACCAGCACGGTGAGCGTCGACCGTATCGCGAGGACGACAAGGACGCCGACCACCGCCAGCAGGGCGGACCGCCCGCTTAGCGCCACGAGGCCCTCACCGCGGCACCGGGACGGAGGCCAGCACGCCGTCGAGGACGCCCTCCGGGGTCACCCCCTCCAGCTCTGCCTCCGGGCGGAGCTGGATCCGGTGGCGCAGCGTGGGACGGGCGAGGGCCTTCACGTCGTCGGGAATCACATAGTCGCGGCCAGACAGCCAGGCCCAGGCCCGGCTGGTGGCGAGCAGCGCGGTCGCGCCGCGCGGTGAAGCGCCCAGGCGCAGCGATGGGGACTGCCTGGTCGCCCGGCACAGGTCGACGATGTAGCCGGTCACCTCGGGCGCGACCCGCACCGAGGCGGCCGCCCGGCGCGCGGCCGCCAGGTCCGACAGGCCGGCCACCGGGCGGATGACGCTCAGGTCTCGCGGGTCAAAGCCCGCGGCATGCCGGTTCAGCAGGTCGATCTCGGCGTCGCGTTCGGGGACGCTCACGATCAGCTTGAGCAGGAACCGGTCAAGCTGCGCCTCGGGCAGCGGGTAGGTGCCCTCGTACTCGACCGGGTTCTGGGTGGCGGCGACGAGGAACGGGTCAGGAAGCGGGCGAGGGGTGCCCTCGATGGAAACCTGCCGCTCCTCCATCGCCTCGAGCAAGGCGGCCTGCGTCTTGGGCGGCGTGCGGTTGATCTCGTCGGCGAGCAGGATGTTGGTGAACACCGGCCCTTCGCGGAAGGAGAACTCGGCGCTGCGCGCGTCGTAGACCAGCGACCCGGTGACATCGCCTGGCATGAGGTCCGGGGTGAACTGCACGCGCTTGGCCGACAAGTTCAGCGACGCGGCGAGACTGCGGGCCAGCAGTGTCTTGGCGACGCCGGGAACGCCCTCGAGCAGCACGTGGCCACGGGCAACGAGGGCTATGAGCAGGCCGGTCACTACCTGGTCCTGGCCGACCACGGCCCGGGCGATCTCGGCGCGCACCGCCGCCAGGGCGGCACGGGAACCGGCGCTTGGTGGATCGCTGGCCCGGAGATCATCGGAGGCCGGCCACGGCGCGGGCGGCATCACGGAACCGGAGGGCATCGCGGATTCTGGGGGCATCACGTCTGACTTATCTTCCGTTCGAGGGTGTCCAGGTCGGCGGCGAGTGTTACCAGGTCCTTGTCGGTGGCCGGCGGCGGGCCAGAAAGCAGCGCGGCCACCTGGTCCGGTGGCTGCCCGGTCCGGCTGGCGATCGTCTCCGCCCCCGTGTCGCCGCCCATCCGGCTCGCGATCCGGCTGGCGGTGGCTTCTCGCAGCACCGCCGCCGCCCGGTCGCGGGCACGCCGGGCCTGGTACAGGCGGCCGTGCCCCTCCACGGTTTCCGCCGCCCTGACGACCGCGGGAAGCCGCTCGGCCACCAGGGGGCCGAGTCGCCGCCCCCGCCAGGCAGCGGCGAGGAGGACCGCGATGCCCAGCTGGATCGCGATCAGGTAGGCGGGCCATGGGACCAGCGCGAAGAAGGACTGCTGCCCTCCGGCCGCCGAAGCCGGGGCGGCCCCGGACGGCACCAGCCACACGATCCGGCTGTCGCGGCGCATGAGGTTCAGGGCGAGCGCCGCGTCACCATAGTCGGCAAGGTAGGAGTTGGTCAGCGGGGCGCTGCTCCCCAAGATGGTGATCGTGCGGGTCGCGTCGGGGTACTGGATCAGGAAGGCGCCGGGAAGATCCGGGTAGCAGGTCACCGCGGCCGGATCGTCGGTCCGCAGCAGCGCGCCACCCACGTAAGCGTCGCCCGCCAGCGTCGCGGCCTGGGCGATGCAGTCAGGGTCCGCGACGCCGTCGCCTGGAGACTCCCAGATGATCCGGACGCGCGGCGCGATCGCGCGCAGCGCGGCGGTGTCGGGATCGACGAGCAGGATGTCGCCGCCGAACCGCGCGGCCTGCCGAAGCTGAGCGCCCGATAGCCGGTCCGGGCTGGTGACCAGCTCCAGGCTGCCCGCTCCGCCGCTGACCGGGACCGCGCTCCTGTCCACGTGCTGGCCGCGCTGCGAGAGCAGGTCGGCAAGAGCCCGCCCCCCGGTCGGCCCGGTGCCACTGGGGTCCAGGTAGCCGGGCGGTGACGGCTGTAGCAGCGCGATCACCACGCCCGCGCCGATAACCAGGCCGACGATCATCGCCAGCCAGCGCCAGTCTCGGATGACCTGCCGCAAGCGGCGCATGCGGTGTCCTCGCGCTCGCTCACGCCCGGCCACCTCGATCACCCGATGCCTCCCGCTCCGGCGCCCGTCAGGCCCACCGCGGCCCCATTAGCCACAACGGCCCTGCCACCCGGTTCAAGCCGGCCAACGGCGGTGTCAAGCTCTCGTAGCTGCTGGTAGCCCTCGGGGGTACCGACGCCGTCGCCGTAGCGGATCTGGTCGAACAGGCTGGCCGCGGCCGCGAGGCCGGCCTGATGCGCGGGCAGGCGCAAGCCAAGTTGCGTGGCCAGCTCGTCCGCCGTCCGGCCGACGTCCGGCACGAGCAGGCCACGTTCCTCGCAGCTTGTGGCGATGGCGCGCAGCCGCTGAAGCACGGCGGCGCTGTAGTCGCCTGCGGCCGCGCTGGCCTCGGCGGCCGCGCGCAGTTGCCGCGCGGTCAGAGGGCGGGCGCCGGGGTCGAGGAGGGGGGCCGCCCGGCGAGCCGACCGGGCGAGTGGGCCAATCCGGGCAGCGATGACGGCCACGATGACCACCGCCAGCGTCACCAGGGCCACCACCGACCACCCGCCGCCTGGGGTGGCCCGGCCGAGATTGTCGAAGATCTTGCGCAGGAACGAGCCGATGTCATTCAGCACGACCTGCGGAACCGACACCTGATGGTAAACCGCCTTGGACAGCTCCTGGCGGGCAAGGCGCTGCCCCTGATCGCGGCCGATCGGCCCGGCTGTGATCACCAGGGGCCGGGATTCTGGCCGGCGGGGCCAGCGCCGCCCGGTCCACCCGTTCCCTGGCCGCCCATACCCGGGCCCGCGCCGCCTGGGCCTGCGCCGCCTGGGCCTGCGCCGCCTGGGCCTGCGCCGCCTGGCGCCCACGCGGCCGCGCCCTGCCCGCTATCCGCGGCGGCGGCCGCCGCCTGCAGCGTGATGTCCATCCCCTCGCGGCGCATCCGCAGGTCGGCGTAGATCAGCACGGTAACCCCTGCGACCAGCGGCGTGGTCAGCGTGCTGGCGATGATCCCGCCGATGCTCGTCACGATCACCGCCAGGAGGGACACATGCGACTGCTGTGAGGTGAATGACAAGGTGCCGCCGACCGCGGCCGACAACGGGAGCTTGATGATCGAGCCCGCGATGACGGCTATCAGGCCCGCGAGGAACGCAATCCACCAGGTGCGCCACCACGAGCGCCGCACCAGTCGCCAGGAGCGGCCCATGGCCCGCAGCGGCCCAACACCCTCGAGCATGAGGGCCGGGATCGTGATGTACCAGCGGATGTAGAAGATGATGGCGAAGACGACCGCGGTGATCCCGCCGACGACGGCGAGGAAGATCCCCAGCCCCACGGCGTGGGCCGCGCCGAGCCCGACGGCGAGCAGGACCAGCAGCGGGATCACCAGGGCGGCACCGCCCACGGTGAACAACGCGGGCAGGAGGACCGCCCCGAGCAGCGCCCAGAAGCGAGGCCAGGTCGCCCGCCAGGCGCTGGCGAGCGTTTCCTTCTTGCCCAGCACGCCCTGGCCGATCGTCAGCGTCAGCACGCCGGTGAGGACCGCGTTCGAGACCACGGTGAAGATGAGGGTCGCGCCACCAAGGCCAAGGAAGTAGGCGCCAAGCTCCCCCGCTTGCGACGCGGTGATGGCCTGCCCCGAGTTGAGCTGATCGGAGGTGGAACTCACCCGCGTGAGCAGGTCAACCTCGAGGATGTAGGTGACAATGCCGAGCAGCACGTTGGAGATGGCGGCGACGATCGCCGATGACCCGAGTATGGCCTTCGGGTTCCAGCGGATGGCGGTGAACGCCCCGTCCAGGATGTCGCCGATCCCGAGCGGCCGCAGCGGGATAATGCCCGGCCGCGGTGCGGGCGGGCGGCCGTAGGGACCGGCACCGTAAGGGCCGTATCCGCCATAAGGGCCACCACCGTAGGGACCACCGCCATAAGGGCCGCCGCCGTAGGGGCCTGCGCCATAGGGCGGGCCACCGTAGGGGCCCGCGCCCTGGGGACCGCCTGGGTAGGGGCCACCGCCGTACGGACCGGCGCCGTAGGGAAGAGTGCCGTAAGGACCCGCGCCCGGGGGACCGCCGCCCGGGCCACCGCCGTAAGGGCCGGCTCCGTAGGGCGGACCACCGCTCGGACCCTGGGCACCGGGAGCGTTGCCGTATCCCCCGCCTCCAGGCTGCCCGTAACCGCCGGCGGGCGGCGGCGTGCCGTACCCGGGTGGTGGGGCACCGTACCCGGGTGGTGGGGCACCGTATCCAGATGATGGGGCACCGTACCCGGGTGGTGGGGCACCGTACCCGGGTGGCGCGGAGCCGGGTGGCGCGGAGCCGGGTGGCGCGGAGCCGGGTGGCGCGGAGCCGGGTGGCGCGGAGCCGGGTGGCGCGGAGCCGGGTGGCGCGGAGCCGGGTGGCGCGGAGCCGGGTGGGACGGGCTGGCCTAGCGGCATCGGCCCGGGCACTGGCTGGACTGGCTGGCCTGGCGGCAGGTTGCCGTAGTCGGGCGATCCAGTGCCGTAACCGCCGGGTGCGGGAATGTCCCTCCCCGCACCGGCCTGCCCGCCCGCAGGCTGGTCATTGCCGTCCGCTTCGCGCCCTGGGCTGTAAGGCTCTGGACCTTCCGTCACACTTGCCTCTTTTAAAGTGATTCCTCGGCTTTTTGCGCGTCGACCATGCTCGCATGCCCTGCGCGTCCACGGAAGCCTTTTCCGGTGAACGATCAGCCCGCTCCGCCAGTTGCATCAGGGGCGGAAACCTCGCCGTCGGGTAGCCAGGCGTCCGGGCCCTGGAGGCCAAGGTCCCCGGCCCGCTCCAGCAGGACGTCGATGACGGCCAGGACGGCCGGACGCGCCTCGCCGCGGCGCCACGCCAGCAGCCAGGGCCAGTGGGGCTGTGGTGCCACCACGGCCCGGCGGACCAGGTCCGGCGGGAGCGGAGCGCGCTGCCCCTTGGGTGAATTGATGACCGGGCGGCTGGAGCGGCGCACGTGGTCGAAGAACGCCGGCCCGGTGATGCCGCCGTCGGAGATGCGCACGGCCTGGGCGCCGGTGCGGCGGGAGAACTGCTCGGCGTAGTCGTTCCAGCTTCGCCAGGTCGTGACGTCGTCATCGAGCAGGACGACGGTGTCGCGCGCGCCGACGTCGGCCACGCAAGTCCCCCGGGAGACCGCGTGCAGCCGGTCCGCGCCGATCGGCTGGGCGTGCAGGTCCTGGGCGTCCAACTCCCGGGCGGGCACCCAGCACACGGCGAGGTCCAGGCTTCCTTCCGCCACCCGGGTCGCCTGCACGTGCGAAGGCTCGACCCACGGGTCAAGGTGCAGCCGTGCGACCTGCGAGGTGCTGGCGGCCAGGTCGCTCGGCAGCCAGTTGACGTAGCCGAGCCGAACCGGCTGCGATCCAGCGATCCCCGCCGCCCGGCTGCGCAGGTCGTCGGCCTGCTCCAGCAGGGCGCGCACATGTGGCAGCAGCGCCGCGCCCGCGGGAGTGAGGGCGACCGAGCGGCGGTCGCGGTCGAGCAACCGCACGCCGAGATCACGCTCCAGCGCCTTGACCTGCTGCGATAGCGATGGGCCCGCGATCAGCAAGCGCTGCGCGGCCCGCCCGAAGTGCAGCTCTTCGGCAACCGCCAGGAAGTAACGCAGCTGGCGTAGCTCCACGGCTGCCATGCTACAGGCGGTAGACGCGCCGCCCCGGGCAGAGACCTATCGCGACGCGGTGGCCTCGTCCGTGGCATCGTCCGTCGCCTCGGCTTTGCCGCGGGTGAGCCGGGGCCGCGACGGGATCCAGGTCCATAGGGCCGCCGCGGCGGCGAAGCCGACGACGCCGCTGACGATGATGCCGCAGCCCAGCCCGGCGGCGGCGGTGACGGCGGAGAGCACGACGGGGCCGACGCCCTGCCCGGCGTCCGCCAGCTCGCGCCAGATGCCGAGGAAGGTCGGACGCCCGATCGAGGGGGAGATATCGGCCCCAAGGGTCATAACGATGCCAGAGCCGATGCCGTTGCCGAAGCCCATGATCATCGCCACGCAGCCGAGCGTCACGGCGCCGCGGGTGAGGGGCATGAAGATGAAGGAGAGGCCCAGGATGATCACGCAGGGAACGGCAACCCAGCGGCGCCCGTAGGAGTCCATGACCTTGCCCGCCGGATAGAAGGTCAGGGCGTCGATGGCCCCGGCGACGCCGTAGATGATCGAGCTGGTCGTAGGAGACAGCCCGATGTGCGCGGCCCACAGCGGGATGACCACCTGCCGGGTCTGCCTGATGGCGGACAGCAAAACGATGCCGGAGCCCAGGGTGAGGAAGGTGCGCCAGTACTGCTTCAGGATGCCCAGCGAGGTGACCTGGAGGGCGGCCGCCTTGTGCTCGGCGCTCTCCTCGAGGTCAGGGACGAAGGTGACGATGGCGCCGGCCGCGATGATCGCGGCGAGGCTGACGTAGTAGGCGCCTGGCAGACCCCAGAGCTTTATCGCGCCAGCCCCGAGGAAGGGGCCGAGGAACATCCCGATGCGCAGGGTTCCGCCGAGCGTCGACAGCGCGCGGGCTCGCATGTGCTTCGGCACCATCTCGGTCAGGTAAGACTGCCTGGCCAGGGTGTAGATCGAGCTCGCGGCACCGATGAGCAGCGTCCCGAACCCGTACACCAGCAGCGACCACATCCCGTGACCAAGGTTGACCAGGCAGAAGGACAAGCCGAGGACGGTGACGACCGCGCCCACGAGCATCGACTTGCGCTCGCCGATCCGGGTGGCCAGCATCCCTGAGGGGATGTTCGTCACGATCGAGCCGATGCCGAGCAGGGAGCCGATGAGGGCGGCGATCGCGGTACTGGCGCCACGGTCGTAAGCGCTCAGCGCGATGACCGGCATCATCGACCCTTCGGCCAGGCCGAACAGGGTCGCAGGCGCGAAGGCCGCGACCGCGACTGAGCGGAGGCGGAACTCCTCGCTCACGTCAGCGACCCACGGCCGCGGACCGGCCGGTGCGGAGTCTCAGGAGAGAAAAAAGCAGCACATTCCCACAGTATCGTTAGCCAAGTAAACGACCTGAGCCGACGGCCGACGCCGGACCGCGGTAAGCGGCAGCGCGAACACGCGTGTCTTGCACTCATCCCGTTTACGGGAGTTTCCGATGTGTCGCGTGGGAAGGTCGTGTTACTGGCGCGCGACAGCGATGCCACACCACTGCTGTGGGCTTACTTGCGGGATGCGTCATCGCTGCTGTGGGCCAAGGTAGGGAATGCGTCATCGGGTGCGCCATGGCAGCAGCTGTGTGACAGCGCGGGCAGGATCGCACGACAGCGATGCCGCACCGCTGCTGTGGACAGCCGCTACGGCGGGCAGTCGCTGCGGGGGGCAGTCGCTGCGGGGGGCTGAATGACGATCTGGAAGCTTGTCGTGGTTACGTCTGGCGGCTCCTGGCGCAGGTCTTCTTCTCTTCGGCCGACCCTTTCTTGCCGCTTCCAAATTAACAAGAAACTTTCTTGATAGTAAGTCTTGACGGCCCGTCTCTCCAGACATACAAAGTGAGCACACCACCCCATTTCCGCTCATGCGAGGCCAGCTCGCATCTGCTCCTCTCATCCCTGGAGGGTCCATGCAGGTCGGAAGACGGATTCTGCGCACAGCTCTCATCGCTGGCTCGGCGCTCGGGCTAACAGCCGGCGGCTCGGTCCTCGCGCTGGCCTCCGGGCCCGCCGCGCTGGCGGCCACCACATGCGCCGCGGCGTGGAGCTCCAACACCGTCTACACCGCTGGCGATCAGGCCAGCGAGAACGGGATTAACTACACCGCCAACTGGTGGACCGAGGGCAACGACCCGGCGACCAACAACGGCGGCAGCGGCTCGGGGCAGCCATGGACATCCGACGGCTCCTGCACCGGCGGCTCGGGATCGGGCTCAGGGTCAGGATCGGGCTCAGGATCCGGGTCCGGATCCGGCACGGGCTCGGTGAGCGGCCTGCTCTTCAGCCCGTACAAGGACGTCACCATCAACATGAACTGGAACACCTACCAGATGCAGTCGGCCGTAACCGGGTCCGACCTGCCGGTGGTGGGCTCGGGCAGCCTAGTGTCGAACTACATACCGAAGCTGCCCGCGATCACGCTCGCGTTCGCTACCGGAAGCTGCGGCAGCGAGACCTGGGGCGGTGCCCCGGCGGCCAACTGGGCGGCGGAGAACATCCCGCAACTCCACGCGGCCAACCTGAACTACGTCATCTCGACCGGTGGCGCGGCCGGGACCTTCACCTGCACCTCGGCGGCCGGGATGGAATCGTTCATCGCCCGCTACGCCAGCCCGAACCTGGTCGGCATTGACTTCGACATCGAAGGCGGCCAGTCTCAGTCGGACATCCAGAACCTGGTGAGCGCGGCGGCGGGAGCACAGTCGCAGTACCCGAACCTGCAGTTCTCGTTCACGCTGGCCACGCTGGGCGCATCCGATGGCAGCTTCGGCGGGGTTAACTCGCTCGGCAACGAGGTCGTCGAGGCGGTGCTCGGCTCCAGCCTGAAGAACTACGTCATCAACCTGATGACCATGGACTTCGGCAGCGCGTCCAGCAGCGTCTGCGTCGTCGTCTCCGGCAGCTGCGAGATGGCGCAGTCGGCGATCCAGGCGGTAAAGAACCTCGAGCACACCTACGGGATCCCGGCGAGCAAGATCGCCGTCACCCCGATGATCGGCCTGAACGACAACACCAGCGAGACCTTCACCACGGCGGACGTGGACACGCTGACGTCCTACGCGGCCAGCAACGGCCTGGCCGGGCTGCACTTCTGGTCACTGGACAGGGACACGCCCTGCAACGACTCGTACGCGTCCCCCACCTGCAACTCGATCTCCAGCACGTCAGCGCTGGAGTACACCAACAGGTTCCTGAGCGACCTCGGGGACTGACGCGGACCTAACGGCGGCGG
>Ga0335075_10000734_pt1 | contig 55709 bp, 46 predicted proteins | sample Lox_Sample_24_FD_206723 | JGI IMG/M metagenome (GOLD analysis project Ga0335075, IMG submission 206723) | Soil microbial communities from Loxahatchee National Wildlife Refuge, Florida, United States - Lox_Sample_2.4 | ecosystem: Environmental > Terrestrial > Soil > Wetlands | place: USA... | reverse complement strand
CGGGGGGGGGCGGGCGGGGGGGGGGGGGGGGGGGGTATTTGTGGGGGGGGTTGGGGGTGTTGCGGGGGGGGGGGGGGGGGGTTTCTTGGGGGGGGGGGGGGTTTGGGGGGGCGCCCCCCCCCAACACCGCCCCCAGAACCCCTCACGCCTGTTGCCCTGATCGTTCTGGGTCGAATCTGATGGTCATCTGGTGCCCTATTCGACCCAGAACGGTTGGTTGGTTCCTTGTTGCTTCGCCTGGACGTCGTCGAAGTACCGGTTGCCTTAAGCTGACTCGGTGACGACCTCTGTGACTGACCGCCGCACCTCGCTCTACGAGACCCACGTCGAAGCGGGAGCGAAGATGGTTCCCTTCTCCGGCTGGGAGATGCCCGTCTCCTACGACGGCATCAAGGAGGAGCACATCGCCGTCCGGACCCACGCCGGGATCTTCGACACCTCCCACATGGGCGAGATCGAGGTCGAGGGCCCGGGTGCCCTGGCATTCCTCCAGCGGCTGGTCACCAACGACATCTCGAAGATCGAGATCGGCGGCGCCCAGTACTCCTGCCTGCTGAACGAAGAGGCCGGCGTGATCGACGATCTCTTCGTCTACCGCCTCGGCAGCGACCGCTACCTGGTCATCACCAACGCCGGTAACCACGAGACCGACCTGGTCCAGTTCGGCAAGGTCGCACGGGACTTCGACGTCTACGTCCGCGACGCCAGCCGCAACTACGCGATGCTGGCCGTTCAGGGTCCGCATGCCCGCCAGATCGTCAGCGATCAGCTTCACATCGACCTGCCGCCCCGCATGGGCGTGATCGCCCAGCAGATCGGCCGTCGCCCGGCCCTGGTCTGCGGGACCGGCTACACCGGAGAGGACGGCGTCGAACTGCTGATCGATCCCGAGATCGCCCCGGCGATCTGGATGGAGCTGGTCGACGCCGGCGTCGTGCCCGCCGGACTCGGCGCCCGCGACACCCTCCGCCTCGAGGTCTGCTTCCACCTTCACGGCAATGATCTTTCGGCCGAGACAGACCCGATCTCGGCGGGACTCGGTTGGGCCTGCAAGGAGGCCACCGGCTTCATCGGCTCCGACAAGGTCGCGGTGCTGCGGGCCAACGGCACCGAGACCAAGCTCGCCCCCTTCGTGATCGAGGGTCCCGGCATTCCGCGCCAGGGAAACCCGGTCATGCTCGGCGACGAGATCGTGGGCGAAGTCAGCAGCGGCACCTTCTCACCGTCCCTGGAGATCGGGATCGGCATGGCCTACCTGCGCAGTGACCTGACCGAGCCCGGAACCGAAATCGAAATCGATGTGCGAGGGAAGCGTCGTCCGGCGCGCGTAAGCTCCAAACCCCTTTATTCCAAGGAGAAATAGATCTTGTCCGAGCCGAGTTACCCCGAAGACCTGAAATACCATCCCGAGCACGACTGGGCCCGGATCGAAGGCGACGAGGCCACCCTGGGAATCACCTGGTACGCCCAGGACTCGCTGGGCGAGGTGGTCTTCTACGACGGTCCCGAGGTCGGCGCCGAGGTCAAGAAGGACGAGCCCTACGCCGAGGTCGAATCGGTCAAGGCCGTATCCGACGTGATCGCCCCGGTCTCCGGTGAGGTCATCGCCGTCAACGACAGTCTCGCCGACGCGCCCGAGGCCGTGAACGCCGACCCGTACGTCACCGGCTGGCTGGTCAAGATCCGTCTCTCCGATCCGGCCGAGCTGGACCAGCTGATGGATTCCGCGGCCTACTCGGCCTCGCTGGAGTAGACCGCTTGGCCGGCTACACACCAGCGACGTCCGAAGACCAGGCCGCCATGATGGCGGCAATCGGCATCGAGTCGATCGACGAGCTCTTCGCCCAGATTCCCGACGCGGTCAAGCTCGGCCGCCCGCTCGATCTCGAAGACGGATTGAGCGAATCCGAGGTCTACAAGCGGCTCCAGACGCTCTCGTCCTGGAACCTGAACACCGAAGAGGTGCCCTCCTTCCTCGGCGCGGGCATGTACGACCACTACGTGCCGGCGATCGTCGATGCGATCACCAGCCGGTCCGAGTTCCTCACGCCCTACACGCCGTACCAGCCCGAGGTTTCACAGGGCGGGCTTCAGGTCATGTTCGAGTTCCAGACCGCGATGTCCGAGCTTACCGGCCTGCCGGTCTCGAATGCCGGGCTGTACGAAGGCCCCTCGGCCGCCGCTTCGGCCGCGTACCTCGCGATGGCCGCCACCGGCCGCAAGGGCCTGGTCGCCTCCCGCGGACTTCATCCGCACAGCCGCGAAACCCTGGCGACCCATGCGGTCGGGTTCGGCGCCACACTCACCGAGGTGCCGCTGGCCGACGGCCTGACCGAGGCCAAAGCCCTCGAAGCCGCGATCGGCGATGACACCGCCGCGCTCTTCCTGCAGAACCCGAACTTCCTCGGATCGGTCGAGGACATCGCCGCGCTCGGCGAGTACGCGACCTCGAAGGGTGCCCTGCTGATCGTGCAGGTCGATCCGATGACCCTCAGCATCCTGAAGCCCCCGGGCGAGTGCGGTGCCGACATCGCCTATGGCGAAGGCCAGCCGCTCGGCAACCGGCTCGATTTCGGCGGCCCCTCCTTCGGTTTCTTCTGTGCCAAGCAGGAGCACATCCGCCGCATGCCCGGACGGATCGCCGGTGAGACCACCGATCTCGACGGGCGCCGCGGTTTCGTGCTCACACTCCAGACCCGTGAGCAGCACATCCGCCGTGAGAAGGCGACCAGCAACATCTGCACCGCCCAGGCGCTGAACGCGCTCGGGGCTATGGTCCATCTCGCCTGGCTCGGCAAGCAGGGATTCGTCGAACTGGGTGAGCTGCTCGCCCGCCGCACCGATTTCGCCCGCGGCCAGATCGCCTCCCTGGACGGCTTCGAGCTGCTCCACGAGGCCCCTGTCGTGCGTGAGTTCGCGGTGCGTTCACGGCGTCCGGTCGAGGAGCTGCTCCACATGGCTCCCGACCCCGGGGACAGTGCCCCGCACCTTCCCGTCTACCCGCTCGGGCGTGACTATCCCGAGTACGAGGACTCGTTCCTGGTCGCGATCACCGAGAACCGCTCGGTCGAGGACATCGAGTGGCTGGTCCACATGCTGGAGCACGGCCAGGCGGGCTGGGGCGAACACATCCACGACCACGACGAGGACGGCAACCCGGTCGAGACGGAGCTTGTCGAAGCGAGCCAGGGAGCGAGATCATGAGCGAGGCAGGCACCCTCACGGAAACCCCGCAGCAGGCCGATCGCGCGGTCACGATCTTCGAGAAATCGGTTCCCGGCCGCCGGGCCGTCCAGCTGCCGCCGGCCGAGGTCGAATCGACCCCGCTCGACCAGCTGATCCCGTCCCATCTCCTGCGCGAGACCCCGGCCGAGCTGCCGGAGGTGTCCGAGCCGGACATCATCCGCCACTACAACCGGATCTCCCGCCGCAACTTCGATCTGGACACGGGCTTCTATCCGCTCGGTTCCTGCACCATGAAGTACAACCCGCGTCTCAACGAGCGGGTCGCCGCGCTGCCCGGTCATGCCCGCCTCCATCCGGCGACCCACCCGGCCGATGCCCAGGGCGCGCTGGAGCTGATGTATCTGCTCCAGGAATCGCTCAGCGAGATCTGCGGCCTGCCGACCGTGAGCCTCCAGCCCTCGGCCGGATCCCAGGGCGAGCTGGCCGGTCTGCTGCTCACCAGGGCGTATCACGCTGACAAGGGCCGCAATCCGACCAAGGTCCTCACCCCGGACACCGCTCACGGCACCAATCCCGCCTCGGTCACGATGGCCGGCTACGAGGTGGTCAAGGTCGCCACGAACGAGAGCGGCGGCGTCGACATGGACGACCTGCGCTCGAAGATCAGCGAAGACGTCGCCTGCCTGATGCTCACGAACCCGAATACGCTCGGCGTGTTCGATGAGAACATCGCGGAGATGGCGTCCCTGGTCCACGAGGCCGGAGGGCTGCTCTACTACGACGGCGCGAACCTGAACGCGATCATGGGCCAGGCAAGGCCGGGGGACATGGGCTTCGACATCGTCCATGTCAACCTCCACAAGTCCTTCTCGCAGCCGCATGGCGGCGGCGGACCGGGCGCGGGGCCGATCGCGGTCTCGGACCGGGTCGAGCCCTTCATTCCCCGTCCGCAGGTGATCAAGACCGAACGCGAAGGCTGGGACGCGTACTTCGACCTCGATTACGACCGTCCGAAGTCGGTCGGTCGGATGCGGGGATTCCAGGGCAACTTCGGTGTGTTCGTGCGCTCCTACGCCTACATCCTCAGTCTCGGAGGCGACGGTCTCGCCGAGGCGTCACGCCTCGCGGTGTTGAACGCGAACTATCTGAAGACCAGGATGGCCGAGGGCCGGGCCGGCAAGTACCTGCCGGTCGCCTTCGATCGCCACTGCATGCATGAGTTCGTGCTCTCCGGCGCCCCGATGAAGAAAGAGCTCGGTATCAAGACGCTCGATCTGGCCAAGCGCCTGCTCGACTTCGGCTTCCATCCCCCGACCGTGTACTTCCCGCTCCTGGTGGACGAAGCGCTCATGGTCGAACCGGTGGAGACCGAGGCCAAGGAGCACCTGGACGAGTTCGCCGACGCGATCGAGAAGATCCTCGAGGAGGCCGAGTCGGATCCGGGCATCGCCCAGAACGCGCCGTACACAACGCCGGTCAGGCGACTCGACGAGGTCGGAGCCACCCGGCGACCGGTCATTCGTCAACCTCGTTGAGGCACTCTGAGAGGCAACAGATATTCCCACGCACGTGGCGGGTACTTCGAAATCAGGATCGCGCAACGAAGTGAAGCGATCCTGGTTCCTTGATAAGGAATCCGGATTGACATCCTGAATCCGCCACGAGCCGCGATCGCGGGGCGGATGCCAATCCGGATTTCGAAGTACCCGCTGCGTGCGTGGGCATATCTGTTAGCTCCAGAAGTGCCTAGGCCGGGTAATCGGTAGATTCTGCTGGCTTGTTAATCGACCAAGAAGGACGCGGTGCTTACGAATGTCTGACGGAAATCCTCAGTACGGACTGAACCAGGACCAGCTCGACTTTCTCGAGGTGATCCGCAAGATGGTCCAGGAGAAGGTCGTTCCGCGTGCCGCGGAGATCGACGAGAAGGCTGAGTACCCGCAGGACATCCGCAAGCTGTTCGCCGACCACGATCTTTTCGGCCTGCCTTTCGAGGAGAAGCACGGAGGAACCGGCACCGGCGATCTGATGCTGGTCGCCGCGATCGAGGAGATCGCCAAGGGCTGCGCCTCGTCCTCGCTGATGGTCGCCGCGCAGGACCTGTCCTCGCTGCCGATGAAGCTTCACGCGTCCGACGACCTCAAGAATCGGGTTCTGCCGAAGATGGCGAGCGGCGAGTGGATCGGCGCTTTCTGTCTCTCCGAGCCGGATGCCGGTTCGGATCCGGGTGCGATGCGCACCCGCGCGACCAAGGTGGACGGCGGCTGGCAGCTGAACGGCGCCAAGAACTGGATCACCAACGCCGGCGTCGCCGACGTGTACGTCACCTTCGCGGTGACCGATCCGGACGTCAAGTACTCGCGCGGCATCACCGCCTTCGCGGTCATGGCCGATTCGCCGGGCTTCCGCATCGACGCGCTCGAGCACAAGATGGGCATGAAGGGCTCGCCGACCGGCCAGCCGGTCTACGAGGATGTCTTCGTCCCGGACGAGAACGTTATCGGTGAGGTCGGCAAGGGCTTCATCGTCGCGATGTCCACCCTTGACCGTTCCCGTCTCGGCATCGCCGCCCAGGCCGTCGGCATCGCCCAGGGCGCGACCGACTACGCCGCCGCATACGCCAAGGAGCGCATCGCTTTCGGCAAGCCGATCAACTCGCTCCAGGGCATCCAGTTCAAGCTGGCCGACATGGAGACCAAGACGGCCGCCGCGCGCGAGCTGCTCTACCGGGCGGCCTCGATGTCGGAGACCGACGATCCGAAGCTCGGCAAGTACTCGGCGATGGCCAAGCTCTTCGCCTCCGACACCGCGATGGAAGTCACGGTTGAGGCGGTCCAGGTACTCGGCGGCTACGGCTACGTCAAGGAGTACCCGGTGGAGCGCATGATGCGTGACGCCAAGCTGACCCAGATCTACGAAGGCACCAACGAGATTCAGCGAGTGGTCATCGGCCGCTCCCTCGCCTGAGCCTCTCAGGCCACAGCGGGGCCCCGGGGTGGAGACGATCAGCACGCATATAGCGTGCTGATCGTCTCCACCGCCGCGCTCCTGATCGGTCCCGCCGCCAAGGAATACGGCTGATCAATAACCTGCGCCGGAAATGAAGATCTTCTCCGGAATCCAGCCCACGGGCAAGAAGCACCTCGGCAACTACATCGGCGCGATCCGCCAGTACGTCGAATCCCAGGACAGGGGGGACCCGGCGGTCTTCTGCATCGTCGATCTTCATGCGACCACGGTCGCCTACGAGCCGGCGAAGCTGCGCGAGAACCTCTACGACACGACCGCGATCCTCCTGGCTGCCGGACTCGACCCGGAGCGCTGCGTCCTGTTCCGTCAGTCCGATGTCCAGGAGCACACCGAGCTGGCCTGGCTGCTCGGCAGCGTCACCGCGCATGGTGACCTCAACCGCATGCACCAGTTCAAGGAGAAGTCAGCGAACCAAAAGGACCTGGTCTCGGCCGGACTGTTCTTCTATCCGGTGCTGATGGCCGCCGACGTGCTCGCCTACCGGGCCGACGAGGTTCCGGTCGGGGACGACCAGCGCCAGCATGTGGAGCTGATGCGCGAGATCGCCCGCCGCTTCAACGAACGTTTCGGCGACACCCTGACCGTGCCCGAGCACCGGATCCCCGAGGTCGGCGCCCGGATCATGGATCTTCAGGACCCGAACCGCAAGATGTCCACCTCGGTGCCGGGCGACGCCGGCCGGGTCCTGGTCCTCGACGAGGAGAAGGCGATCCGCAAGAAGTTCGGCAGCGCGGTCACCGATTCCGGCCGAGAGATCAGGCGGGGAGAGGACAAGGCCGGGGTCACCAACCTGATCGGCATCCTCTCGGTCGCCACCGGCAAGGCCGAAGACGAGATCGAGCGCGAGTTCGAGGGTGCCGGGTACGGCGACTTCAAGAAGGCCGTGGCCGACGCGGTGGTCGAGTACCTGCGCCCGGTGCGCGAGGCCTACCCGGAGATCCGCGCCGACGAGGCCGGGATCGAGAAGATCCTCGCCCGCGGCGCCGAGCAGGCCCGCGCGATCACCTCCGAGACCCTCGCCGACGTGCGCGAGGCGATGGGCGTGGGCGCACCCCGCAAATAGCGTCTTTTGCCTGAAACAGGGCGGATTCGCAAATAGCGGCTTTACGGGACGGTCCCGACCGGCCGTCCCACTACCCTGTTCGGATGGCTTCCAGACTCGATTTGGACCTCGACCTGGACCTCGATGTCTTCGTCGGGCCCTTTGACCTCCTGCTCAGCATCGTGCTGCGCGAGGAAGTCAGCCTGCTCGAAGTGGAACTGGGCGAGATCGTCGCCGGCTACGTGACCAAACTGGAGCGGGAAGGCGAGATGGAGCTCGAGGTCGCGACCGAGTTCCTGCTGCTGGTCGCCTCGCTGCTCGAACTCAAGTCCCGCCTGATGCTGCCCGGCGCCGAAGAGGAGTTCACCGAGATGGAGCCGGCCGAGGCGGTCGAAGAGCTGGTCGCCCGCATGCTCGAGTACCGGCGCTACCGTGACGCGGGCCGGGTTCTGGCCGACCACTTCGAGAGCCAGCGCGGCTACATGTACCGTTCGGCGCCACTCCCGCTTGAACTCAGGCGGGTCGCGGTCGAGACCGCCGAGGCGGTCTACGAGCCCGACCAGCTGGCCGCCGCGATGGGGGACCTGCTGGAGCCGCCGAAACGCCCGGATCTCTCCCACATGCGGGCCACCGTCTCCCTTCAGCGGCGCCTCTCGGTGCTTCGCTCGGCATTGACCCGCATGCCGCGATTCGACTTCGACGAACAGTTCGGCCAGGAGGACCGGCTGACCCAGGCGGTCACGATCTTCGCTCTGCTCGACCTGTACAGCAAGGGTGAGGCGGTCTGGGAGCAGACCGAGGCCTGCGGGCCGATCACCGTGCGCAGCGTCTCGTCCGGCAGCCGAATGGCTCAGGCGGGCTGATCATGAGTCTCGAACGATCAGCCGAGCTGGCCCGCACCGTGGAGGCGCTGCTCTTCCTCTCCAACCAGCCGGTCGGGGAGATGGAGCTCGCGGACGCCTGCCAGGTGGATCTCGAGGAGATCCAGGCGGCGGTCGTCGCCCTGGAGAAGGAGTTCGAGCCCGGACGGCGCGGACTGGTACTGCGCCGGGTCGGGGAGGGGCTCGTTCTGGCGACCGATCCCAGCACCGAGAACGCCGCCCGCCGCCTGCTCGCGGCGCCCCGCACACCGCCGCTCACCCAGGCCCAGGCCGAGACTCTGGCGATCGTCGCCTATCTCCAGCCGGTCGCCCGGCCCGAGATCGCGCGGATTCGCGGCGTCTCCTCGGAATCCGCGGTGACCAGTCTCAGCGAGCGCGGCCTGATCGAGGAATCGGGCCGCTCCAGGTTCGGTGCGACCATCTACCGGACCTCGGCGCTCTTCGAGAAGGTGTTCGGCCTGGACGGTCTCGACGCGCTGCCCGATCCGACCAAGTTCGATCCGACTCCGGAGGACGAGCGGGAGATCCGCGAACGCCTGCTCGCGGCCGGCGAGCAGCGCTCCGACCAGTAGCGGCATCCCTTCCGCGGCACCCTCTGCCGCCGAAGGCGGCGGGGGTCGCGGTTGCGTAGGTTGTGGCAATGCGCCTCGCCAAGTACCTCGCTCATTCCGGTGTCGCCTCCCGCCGCAAGGCCGAGGTGATCATCGATTCCGGCCGGGTCCGGGTCGATGGCCGGATCGTGACCGATCCGGCGACCAGCGTCGAGATCGGCGACGACGTCCGGGTGGACGGCCACGCGGTCGTGCCCGAGGGTCACGAGGTCTGGGTGGTCAACAAGCCGCTCGACGTGATCTCGACCGCCGACGAGCCCGGCAAGCGCGTCGCGGTGGTCGACCTGGTCGACAGCACCGCGCGGCTCTATCCGGTCGGCCGTCTCGATGCCGACTCGACCGGGATCATCCTGCTGAGCAACGACGGCGAACTCGCGAACGTGCTGACCCACCCCCGCTACGGCGTCAAGAAGACGTATCGGGTCACCGTCAAGCACCGTATATCCGACGCCGAACTGCGCGGCCTGCGGAAGGGCGTCCGGCTGGACGACGGCATGACCGCGCCGGCCGAGGTCCAGCGGACCGGCGAGCGCTCCTTCGACATCACCATCCGGGAGGGCCGCAACCGCCAGATCCGGCGCATGGCCGAGGCGGTCGGCAACGAGGTGGTGGAGCTGCAGCGGATCTCGATCGGTCATCTGCGCCTCGGCAAGCTCGGAGTCGGACGCTCGCGGCTGCTCGACGAACAAGAGGTGGCTCGGCTCTGGAAAGATGCAGAACATGAGTGAGCAGACGAAGGTCGTGGCGGTACGCGGAGCGGTCCAGGCCGGTGAGAACTCGGCCGAGGCGATCCTCTCCTCCACCGAGGAGCTGATGAACGAGCTGATCGAGCGCAACGAGCTCGATGCCGAGCACATGATCAGTGCGATCTTCACGACCACGGGTGATCTCGACGCCGAGTTCCCCGCGGTGGCGGCCCGCCGGATCGGCCTGAACGAGGTGCCGCTGATGTGTGCCCAGGAGATCCCGGTCCCCGGATCGATGACCCGTGTGATCCGTGTCCTGCTCCACATGAACGCGCCCCTCGAGTTCAAGCCGCAGCACGTCTACCTCGGTGAGACCCGCAACCTGCGGGCCGACCTCAACGCGGCCCAGTAGCCATGAGCGTTCACTTCAACTCGAAGCTTTCGTCGATTCCCGGCTACACCCCGGGGGTTCCCAAGGGCCACTCGGCCGAGGACGTCGCCGGTTCGACCCTGGCCCAGCTCGCGTCGAACGAATCCCCGTACGCGCCGCTGCCCGAGGTGGTCGAGGCGATCGCCGCCGCCTCCGGCTCGATGAACCGCTACCCGGATCCCGAGGCGACCCTGTTGCGCAGGCGCCTCGGCGAGCTTCACGGCGTCGATCCCGACCGGATCGCCCCGGCGAACGGCTCCTGCGAGATCCTGCTCGCCGCCGCTGATGCTCTGCTCGAACCGGGAGCCGAGATCGTGTACGCGTGGCCCGCCTTCTCGATGTACCCGATCCTGGCCGCGATGTCCGGCGCGCGTGAGATCCGGGTGCCGCTCGCGCCCGGCGAGGTCCACGACCTCGAGGCGATACTCACCGAGATCACCGCGGCGACCCAGCTGGTGCTGGTCTGCAATCCGAACAACCCGACCGGCACCTACATCCCGTTCGCCGAGATCGCGTCCTTCGTCGACCGGGTGCCGAGTCACGTGACCGTGATCCTGGACGAGGCCTACATCGAGTTCCAGACCGAGGACGATCCGAACGCCTCGGTCCAGCTCCTGGAGAAGTACGAGAACCTGGTCCTGCTGCGTACCTTCAGCAAGTCGCACTCGCTGGCCGGGCTGCGGGTCGGATACGCGATTGGTTCGCCCGCCTTCCGGGCCGCGGTCGACGCGGTCCGCCAGCCTTTCAGCGTGAACGCGCTCGCCCAGGCGGCCGCGGTCGAGGCGCTGAAGCACGGCGAGACGATCCGGCGGCAGATCCTTACCGCGATACAGGAGCGGGACAGGGTGGAGAGCGGCTTCGCCGCGATCGGCCTGGAGACCGCGAGGACCGCCGCCAACTTCTCTTGGATCTCACTCGGTGAGAACGGGGTGGAGATCGAGGATCACGTGATCGCCGACCTCGCCGAGGCGGGCATCATCGTGCGGGCCGGACGCCTGCTCGGCGGACCCGGCCGTCTGCGGATTTCCTACGGCAGTGTCGAAGAGAACGATCGTATGCTCGAGGCACTCGGGCATTCGATCCGCACCCATTCATGACGCCGGCTTCGCTCACCTGATACAAAACGGGAGAGTGAAGTCACACGGTGACAGCAGCAGCCGCTCCGCGCGGCCCGTCATCGGCGCCCCCGGCGCCGCGTTTCGTGCTGGCTTCTATTCCTATTGGCGATTTACTTAGGCGTCCGGAAACCCGGTCTCAGGACCGCGTTCTCATAATTTGAAAGCCGCCGGGCGCCGATTCCCTTCAAGGGTCCTTGCAGGACCCGCCGCGCCGTGCTGAGCGCGGGGTGAAAGTAGAGTTTTGAGGAAGTCAAGAAAGGTACGAAAAGCAGATGATGATCGTGATGAAAGAAGGGGCGACTGAGGAGCAGATCGCCAATGTCGTGGAACGAGTCGAGGAGATCGGCTGTTCGGCCCATGTATCCAAGGGAGAGATCCTGACCGTGATCGGCGCGATCGGCGATCGCGGCAAGGTCGCCGATCTGGGGCTGGAGGGCACTCCCGGAGTCGACCACCTGACCCCGATCTCCAAGCCCTACAAGCTCGCCTCACGCGAAACCAAACAGGGTGCCGACTCGGTTCTGGAGATCGGCGGACGAAAAGTCGGCGGCACCAACTTCGCCCTGATGGCCGGTCCGTGCACGGTCGAGAATCGCGATCAGATGCTGAACTCGGCCGATGCCGTCGCGGCCGCCGGAGCGACCATGCTGCGAGGTGGCGCGTACAAGCCGCGCACCTCCCCGTACAGCTTCCAGGGCCTGGGTCGCGAGGGCCTGCGCCTGCTCTCCGAATCGAAGGAGCGGACCGGGCTGCCGATCGTGACCGAGCTGCTCGACCTGCGTGATCTCGAGGACGTGGTCGAGGTGGCCGACGTGATCCAGGTCGGGGCGCGCAACATGCAGAACTACGCGCTGCTCTCGGAGATCGGCAAGTCCGGCAAGGCCGTGCTGCTGAAGCGCGGCCTCTCGGCGACGATCGAGGAGCTGCTGATGGCCTCCGAGTACATCCTCAAGGAGGGCAACGAGAACGTGATGCTATGCGAGCGGGGAATCCGCACGTACGAGACCGCGTACCGCTTCACGCTCGACCTGTTGGCGGTGCCGGCCCTGAAGGAGCAGACGCACCTCCCGGTGATCGTCGATCCGAGCCATGCCCCGGGACGCCGTGACTGGGTCGAGTCGATGTCGCTCGCCGCCGCGGCGGCCGGAGCCGACGGAATCATCGTCGAGGTCCACAACGAGCCCGAGAAGGCGATCTGCGACGCCGCGCAGCAGGTTCCGACCTCGGAGTTCGCCGAGCTGACCGCGAAGCTCGAGGCCGTGACCGCGGTCGTCGGCAAGACGGTCTCCAGGGCTTGACCCAGCGGCTCGCCATCCTCGGTGTCGGCCTGATCGGCGGATCGATCGGGCTGGCCGCGCGTGAGCGCGGTCTCGCCGAGGTGACGGGCTATGTCCGCAACCCGGACCGGGCCGAGGAGTGCCTTCGGCTCGGTGCCGTCGACCGGATCGCCGATTCGATCGAGGAGGCGGCGGCGCACGCCGACATCGTCATCTGCTGTGCCTCGGTCGGCTCGCTGGCCGAGATGGCGAAGCGGGCGCTCGGCGCGGCCGGCCCGGACTGCGTGGTGACCGACGTCGGTTCGACCAAACAGGAACTGGTCGAAGCAATGGGTGGGGATGAGCGTTTCATCGGCGGGCATCCGCTCGCCGGGGCGGAGACCGCCGGGGTGGCCAACGCCCGGGCCGATCTGTACGAGGGTGCCCGCTGGTACCTGACCCCGACCGGTAACGCTTCGGGAGTGCTCTACGACCGCCTCCAGCGCCTGGTCAAGGGCATGGGTGCGAGGCCGATGGCGATCGAGGCGGCCGAGCACGATCAGGCGATGGCGGCCGTGAGTCACCTGCCGCATGTGTTCGCCAACCAGCTCGCGGTGCAGGGACGGCCCGGAACCGAACGCCTCGGCGGCCTCGCACCGAGCCTGCGCGACGCGACCAGGGTCGCTGGTTCGAACCCCGATATCTGGGGAGAGATCTTCGCCACCAACCATGTCGCGGTTGCCGCGGCGATCCGCGAATCGATCACCGGCCTCGAACGCGCGGCGGAGGTGATCGAGTCGGCCGATCCGCAACGCATCGCCGCCTGGCAGGCCGCGGCCGCGAGCGAGCGGGCCTGCCTCTCGGCAGCCGAGACCGAGGGTGAAGCCACCCATCAGCTGCGCGTGCTCGTGCCGAACCGTCCGGGCATCCTGGCCGAGCTGGCGCTGGCACTGGGCCGGGCGGGGGTCAACATCACCGACATGTCGCTCGATCCGGCTCCCGACATGAGCTCCGGCGCGATCTCGCTCTGGGTCGCGGGAGAGGGTGAGGCCGAGAAGGCCGAAGCCTGCATCGCCGGCCTCGGACATTCCGTCTCTCCGGTGGGTGAGGCATGAGTCACGAACCGAAGACCGGGCCCTCGTCGGCCCAGCGGTTCCTGCCGTCCGGTCCGCTGACCGGTTCGATCAGGCCACCGGCCGACAAGTCGATCTCCCATCGTGCCGCGATCATCGGCGCGATGGCCGAGGGACCGACCAGGGTCAGCAACTTCCTCGACTCCGACGACACCCGATCGACCCTGAGCGCGGTCGCGAACCTGGGGGCGATGGTCAATCCGGAGCCGCTCAACGGCATGCCGGACGAGTTCACGATCGAGGGGGTCGGGCCGGGCGGTCCGCGCAGCCTGGGCCGGATCGACGTCGGCAACGCCGGTACCCTGATGCGCCTTCTGCCGGGCTGGATCGCCGGCTACGAGGGTGGCCTCTGGCGGATGAACGGCGACGCCTCTATCCGCAGGCGCCCGGTCGACCGGATCGCCGATCCGCTGCGCCTGATGGGCGCCGAGATCGAGGTGACCGACGGCCGGTTCCCGCCGATCCGGATCGACGGACGACAGCTGAAGGGCATCGAGTACGAACTTCCGGTGGCCAGCGCCCAGGTCAAGTCCTGCCTGCTGCTCGCCGGGCTGAGGGCCGAAGGTCCGACCACGGTGATCGAACCGCTCGCCACCCGTGACCACACCGAGGTGATGCTGGAGGCCGCCGGCGCCAAGATCGAAAGAGGTGACGGTTCGGTCACGGTCTGGCCGGGCAGCCAGTTGAAGCTCGACGAGGTCGAGATCCCGGCCGACATCTCATCGGCCGCCTTCTTTCTCGTCGCCGCTTCGATCGTGCCGGGTTCGAGGGTGGAGCTGGACCGGATCGGGGTCAACCCGACCCGCACCGGAATCCTCACGATCCTTGAGCGCATGGGTGCCGACATCGAGATCGAATCGACCGGTGGCGGGGGAGAGCCGATCGCTCGCATCACCGTGAAGTCAGCCGATCTGAAGGGCACCAGGGTCGATGGCGAGGAGATTCCGCTCGCGATCGACGAGCTGCCCCTGGTCGCCCTCGCCGCCTGTTTCGCCGAGGGCGAAACCGTGATCGCGGATGCCGAGGAGCTGAAGCGCAAGGAATCCGACCGGATCGCCGTGGTCGTCGATTCGCTGCGCGGATTGGGCGCCGACATCGAAGCCACCGAAGACGGCATGATCATCCGCGGAACGGGCGGCATCAAGGGCGGCACCGTCCACTCGAACGGCGATCACCGCATCGCGATGCTGGGAGCGATAGCCGGGATCGCCAGCCGCGAGGGCGTCGGCGTGATCGACATGGAGGCGGCCTCGGTCAGCTACCCGACCTTCGAGCTGGACCTGAAACGCCTCACCTGAGGCGGCCGACCTGGTGATTCAGCCGGCTTCGAGGTTCTCGCCGACCCAGTCGTCGAGAACCTGCCAGCACCCGTAGAGCCACTCGATGCGGGCGGCTTCACCTTCGGGGATCTCGCCGCCCTCGTAGCGCCAGAAGCGGACCTTGATGGTCTTGTCGACCAGCTCTCCGGCCCAGATGTCCCCGACTGTGCGCAGCCCGTCGAAACCGGTGTGGGCGCAGAAGACGATGTCGGTGCCGGCCGCGGCCTCGTCGATCAGCGCCAGCGGGCCGCCGAGGCGGGGCGGCAGCAGGTGGTTCAGCTTCGCGGCGAAGGGGGCGACCTCGGGCTGGCGTTCGGCGATGACCTCCTGGGCCCGTTTGATCTTGGCCGGGGTGGGCCGGGTTCCCTCGGGGTAGATCCCGAGGATCTCGCCGGGGCTCATCTCGTGGGTCAGTGCGCGGACGGCGGCGATCTCGGTGTCCGGATCGAGGCTGCCGCGGCGGATGAACACGGTCGGGATCCAGCGGCCGCCGATGTCGATCGCGGGCAGGGTCTGGATCTCCCGCTTGATCACGAAACGCACGCCGATCCCGTAGGTGTGGCCGATAAGTACGTCCGGAAGGAGGTTGTCGATGATGCTGGCGTGGCGGATCATCAGGATGAACGGTCCCTGGGCGGTGAGCTCCAGGTCCTCGACCTCGATCTTCAGGCCGAACAGTGCCCGGACCGCGCCGAGATGATTGCGGGCCCAGCGGATGCGCAGGACGTAGATCCATCGGCGCCGCCGGATCGATCCGCGGCCGAAGGGCCCACCGGTCAGAACGTAGATCACCGGCAGCTTGACCAGGGCCTCGATCTCCCCGAACAGAAAGCACCAAAGCGCGGGCAGCAGCCGCACGCTCACCCAGGGCTTGCGCCGGGTCAGCCATAGCGTCAGATCGACGATCGCGGCGGCCAGCAGCAGGACCGGGAAGAGCACGGTCATCAGAACGAAGGCCAGCACCTCGACCGTGATTCCGACGATCCGGCGGATCATCCGCGGCAGGAAGGGGCCTTGGTCAGGGAAAAGTGGACCGGGGCCCGGTGTCTTGACGCGCATCGGTGGATCGTATTCGGCGCGGGATGATCGGGCATCCACCTATCCGGCGGCTTTCCGCACGCCGCCTCGGTTGGGCGCGATTACCCGTAGGATGCGGGGTTCGATGAACGGGTTGAACAGATGGTCATAGCGATAGACGGGCCGGCCGGAGCCGGAAAATCGACCTTGGCGCGAGCGCTCGCCAAGGAGATCGGTTTCACCTACCTCGATTCTGGGGCGATGTATCGCTGCGTCGCGATGACCTGCCTCGAGTGGGGCGCCGATCCCGAACAGTCCGGTGAGGCGACCTCGACCGCCGAATCGATCGAGATCTCCTTCGACGGCGACGAGGTGCTGATCGACGGGGTGGACGTCACCGAGGAGATCAGGACCCCCGAAGTGACCGAAGCGGCCTCCAAGGTCGCGGTGCATCCCGGCGTTCGCGAAGCGATGGTCGCCGAGCAGCGGCGCCTGATCGCCGAGGGCCGCTACGTGGCCGAGGGCCGTGACATCGGCACGGTGGTGAGTCCCGACGCGCCCCTGAAGATCTTCCTGACCGCCTCGCCCGAGGTCCGGGCCGAGCGCCGTGCCGCGCAGACCGGGGGAGACCCCGCCGAGATCCTGGCCGCACAGGCCGAACGCGACCAGCGTGACATCGATCGCGAACACGGCGCCCTGAAGGCGGCCGAGGACGCGGTCGAGGTCGATACGAGCGAACTCGGCGAAGGCGAGGTCGTCGCCAGGATCGCCGCGCTCGCACGCGAGCGGGACCTCGTCTGATGGCCCGCGTCCCCACAGTCGCCGTCGTCGGGTTCCCGAACGTCGGCAAGAGCACCCTGGTCAACCGCCTGGCCGGCGGCCGCGAGGCCGTGGTCCACTCCGAGGCGGGTGTCACCCGGGACCGCAAGCGGGTCCGCTGCGAGTGGAACGGACTCGAGTTCGACCTGCTCGACACCGGCGGCATCGACCTGGAGGACGAGTCGGAGATGGCCGCGGACATCCAGCGCCAGGCGCGGCTCGGCATGGCCGAGGCCGACGCGATCGTGCTCGTCGTGGACGGCAAGCTCGGCATGCGCTCCGGTGACACCGACATGGCGCGCCAGCTGCGCTCCTCGCCGATCCCGGTGCTGGTCGCGGTGAACAAGTCGGACCGGCCCGACGACGAGTATCTCGCCAGCGAGTTCCACGCGCTCGGGCTGGGGGAGCCGACCGCGGTCTCCGCCACCCACGGCATCGGCACCGGCGACCTGCTCGACAAGGTGGTCGAGTCGATCGGTGATCGTCCCCCGCGCATGGACGAGGACGAGAGCGTGCGGATCGCGGTGATCGGACGGCCGAACGTCGGCAAGTCCTCGATTGTCAACCGGATCCTCGGCGATGACCGGGTGATCGTCTCCGATGTCGCCGGCACGACCCGCGACGCGATCGACACCGAGGTCGAGGTGGACGGACGCGCGATCACCCTGGTCGACACCGCCGGCCTGCGGCGCAAGTCGAAGGTGGCCGGCACGGTCGATCACTACGCGCAGCTTCGTTCCGAACGGGCGATCGAGCGGGCCGACGTGGCGATCATCGTCTGCGACGCGGCCGAGGGCGTCCGTTCCGAGGACCTGAAGGTGGGCGAGGTGGCGATGCGCGCCGGCTGCGCCACGATGATCGTGATGAACAAGTGGGACATCACCGAGACCGACATCGACGACACCCGGGCCCGGGTCAATCGCAAGATGAGGCTGCGGCCCGACGTGGTGACCTCTTCCGCCCTCACCGGCCGCAACGTCGCCGGGCTGCTGTCCCGCGCGGTCGAGCTCGCCGATCGGGCCGCCCAGCGCATCCCGACCCCCGCTTTCAACCGATTCCTCGCCGATGTGGTCACCACGACCCCGCCGCCGTCGCGGCGCGGCCGCCGCCTGAAGCTGATCTACGGCGCCCAGACCGAGGTCAGCCCGCCCCGGTTCAAGATCCAGATCAACGACAAACGGCTGATCGCCCGGGAGTGGGCCTTCCACCTCGAGAATCGCCTGCGAGAGGCCTACGGGCTCGATGGGGTGCCCCTGATCCTCGATTACATCCCGCGTGAAAAGCGCGGCGAGGACTAGGTGAATAGGCTTTCGCCTTCCGGTTTTCCCCGAATCTTTACTTTTGCCCTGAATTTCACGTTGACCCACAAGGAGATCCCGCCGAGATGACCCAGTCGCTGAAGCTTGCCGAGGGCGAGCACCTCTTTACCTCGGAGTCCGTCACCGAAGGACACCCCGACAAGATCGCCGATCAGGTCTCCGACGCCATTCTCGATGCCTGCCTGGCGCAGGATCCCAAGTCCCGTGTCGCCTGCGAGACCCTGGTCAACACCGGCATGGCGGTCATCTCCGGCGAGCTCACCACCGACGCCCAGATCGACATCACCGAGATCGTCCGCAAGACGGTCTGCGACATCGGCTACGACAAGGGCGAGTACGGCTACGACGGCAACCACATCTCGGTTCTGGTCTCGATGGACAAGCAGTCCGCCGACATCGCCCAGGGTGTCGACACCGGCATCGAGGCCAGGGTCGGCGACTCCTCCGACGAGTTCGATCTCGACGGCGCCGGCGACCAGGGAATGATGTTCGGCTACGCCACCAACGAGACCGACGCCCTGATGCCGATGCCGATCCAGATCGCGCACCGCCTCTCCGAGCGCCTCTCGCTGGTCCGCAAGAACGGCACGCTCGACTACCTGCGTCCCGACGGAAAGACCCAGGTCACGGTTCGCTACGCCGACGGCAAGCCGGTCGGCATCGAGCAGGTCCTGATCTCGACCCAGCACGCGCCGGACGTCGACAACGACAAGACCATCCGTCCCGACCTCTGGGAGAACGTGATCCTGCCGGTCCTCAGCGAGGACTACGGCGATCTGCTCGACGAGAGCGCCCTCTACGAAAGCCTGCTGATCAACCCGACCGGCATCTTCGTGATCGGCGGACCGGTCGGTGACGCCGGTCTCACCGGACGCAAGATCATCGTCGACACCTATGGCGGCGCGGCCCGTCACGGCGGCGGTGCCTTCTCCGGCAAGGATCCGTCGAAGGTGGACCGTTCGGCCGCCTACGCCGCCCGCTACGCCGCCAAGAACGTGGTCGCCTCCGGTCTCGCCGACCGCTGTGAGATCCAGGTCGCCTACGCGATCGGCGTCGCCCATCCGGTCTCGATCATGGCTGAGACCTTCGGCACCGGAAAGAAGTCCGACTACGAGATCTCCCAGATCGTCGCCGACCAGTTCGACCTGCGTCCCGGCGCCTTCCGCCAGTATCTCGACCTGCACCGTCCGATCTACAAGGACACCGCGGCCTACGGACACTTCGGCCGTTCGAACGAGAACTTCACCTGGGAGCGCACCGACCGCGCCGACGCCCTGAAGGACGCCGCCGGCATCTGAGTCATCTGAACTGAACGGGAAAACCACGACTATTTCGTGGTTTTCCCGCTTATTTCCACAGTTACAGGTTTTGAGTACGACACTGTCCGCATGGTCAAAAATCCCTGCGTAACTGGGTCCAAATTCGCACAAGCACTCTGAAAATGTTTGCTACCGTTCTTTGTTCGTTTTACACGCAAAGGACGGAATCGCATGTTTGGACTCCGTATCGGAGATCAACCCCCCGTTGACTTTGCAAGCGTCCGGCGCAGCTGCCGTAAGGATCCCTGTGTCGGATTCGGAGTGTTGAAGAGACCCGACCCGCCCGACGGCGCAGGCAAATAGGTACCGGTCATGACGCGAGTTGCAGGGCAAGCGAGATTGACCAGCTATCGGGAACCGATCGATCATCGGGACGCGATCCGCGGCAACGATCCGCTGGCTCAGACCGCCGGGCTCGCCCTGGATTTCGTGACCAAGATGGTGTCCGCGCCGATGGCGCTCTTCCTCGCCGCCGATCACGCCGGCCAGTATGACCTGGCGGCGATCAAGGCGGATCCGATCCTGACCACCGATCCCGACGGCCTGGCCAGGCAGTACCTGGACTGCGTCGAGGAGAGCGATCCGATTCTCGCGATCTCCGGTGCCTGCGGCCGGACCAGGCTTATGAACACCGAAAACCTTGGGAACGAGCCGGAGTTCACGGACAGCGCCCTCGCCCGGGTGTTCCTGAGGCGGCATGAACTCGGTCACCTCATGGTGCTTTTCATGCGGGACGGGGCATCGGGCAAGCGCTGCCTGCTGATCCTTCTGCGATCCACCGAGGAACATGAGTTCAGTGACCGCGAGCAGGGGTTCCTGCGTCACGTGGCGCCGCTGCTGACCCAGTCCTACCACTGCGCGATCGACACGAGCGCGGTCGCCGACTCACCCGTGGCCCGCGACGCCCACCTGACCCCTCGTGAGGTGGAAATCGCCCGGCTGGCGGCCAGTGGCTCACACAACGATGAGATCGCGGCGGCTCTCAACATCGCCCCGGGCACGGTCAAGTGTCACATCCGAAACATCTACTCCAAGCTGGATGTCGACTCTCGCCTGAGTCTCGCCCTCGCTCTCTCCGCTCTAGCCCCTATGGGGTAGGCCCTTCGGGGGTGGAGGGCCGGACCCTTGTACCCCCGAGGGAGTGTCTTGCTTGACGACGTTCCGGGTGGTGTGCGTTTGTTGTCGCAGCCAACGAGGCTCGCACGCCGTCAAGGGGACGGCACCGTCACTCCGGTGACGTTCAGGGATTGAAGATGAAGGAGCATTTCATGCGTTTTGGACCACATCTTGTTGACACTGTCCAGGGAAACGGCGCGACTCGGTTCGGGATGCTGATCCGGGCGCTGCTGCTCGCCGGGGCCATCTTCATGGCGATGGGAATCGTCGGTGCGGCCTCGGCCAGTGCCGACGGCACTCTGATCGTCACCAAGGGCGGCGACCGCTCCGCTTCCGCGAACGTGTCCGGTGCGACCACATACGCGAGTCCCGTGCAGGGTGCCGTGTTCGAATACACGACCGGCGACCCCACCTCTCCCGCCACCACATGGACGGCCCTTCCCGCGACCGCGGCCAACGGCCAGGCATCGGCGACCCTGGCGGCCGGGACCTACTACGTGCGTGAAAAGACCGGCGGCACCGGCTTCTCGAACTTCGGTCCGGTCCAGAGCCTTTCCTTCAACGGCTCACAGCCGTATGTCGCCCGGGTGACGATCCAGAACAACCAGACCACGTACGCCTTCCCGCACTCGAACACGAGCGGCACACCGGCCAACTGGACCCCGACCAACAGCGGCAGCGCCACCAACAACGGCTCGCCCTTCATCAACGTGCGCGACAACGACACGCTGCCCCCCGGCTGCGGCACCAACATCCTGCTCGTGCTCGACCGGTCCGGTTCGATCGATCCGTTCAAGGACGAGTACGAGGAGGCCGCCAAGGAGTTCGTGAGTGAACTGAACGGCACCCCGACCCAGATCGGAATCACCAGTTTCAACTCCAGCGTCAACTCGTACCAACCCGCGGTCGGCGACAGCGACTTCTACCACTCGCCGCTCGATCTCAGCGTCGCCGGCAGTGCCGCCACACTCAACTCGACCATCGAGAACATCTACTCGGCTCCGGAGGACCTGACCAACTGGGACGGCGCGCTCAAGGCGGCCTCGCAGGCCAAGGGATTCACGGCCAACGCGAGCACCGGCCAGACCACGAACCCGGACATGGTCGTCTTCATCACCGACGGCAATCCGACCACCAGCGAGGTCAACACCTCCGGCTCGAACGAGGATCTGATCAACCTGACCTCGGGCATGGCCTCGGCCAACCTGGTCAAGAACCAGACCGGCCGCGCCGGCAAGAAGCTGAAGATGCTGGCGATCGGTGTCGGCAACGGGGTCACGATCGACAACCTCAAGGCGGTCTCCGGCCCGGTCGAGGGCGTGGACGGTGACTATGCGGCGCCGACGATTCCCGAGCTGCAGTCCTTCCTCAGCGAACTCGCCGCGTCACAGTGCGGCGCTCGCGTATTCGTCCGCAAGCGCATCACCGGCGACAACGCCAACAAGCCGAACTGGTTCTACACGGCGACCGATCCGCGCCCGGGCAAGACCCCGACCTACCAGGACGGCAACCGCGCGACCCATTCCAGCGGAGCTCCGCCCGTGATCGAGACCGGCGCCTTCTTCAACCAGCTGCCGAGCACTCCCACGACGGTCAACGTCAACGAGGACGCCGCCGGACAGCCATTGACGAACTTCGACCTGACCAGCGTCGTCTGCCGCAAGGACTCCTATGACAACGGCACCCTGGTCAACGGCCAGCAGAGCGGCCTGAACTACAGCCTGCCGGTGAACCGTGGTGACAGCATCTACTGCACGTATACGAACACGCCCAAGACGACCCTGAGCGTGACCAAGACACCCGACAACTCGACCATCAACGCCGGTGACGACGCCGAGTTCACGATCGCGGTCAAGAACACCGGAACGGCTGCGGCGATGAACGCCGCGCTGAACGACGCCCTGCCGGCGCCCGGCGTGGGAGGGTGGACCATCTCCCAGCAGCCCGGCGGTAACCCCTGCTCGATCGCCGGGAACAACCTGAGCTGTGCCTTCGGCAGCATCGCCGCGGGCGACACGGTCACCGTCAAGGTGAAGACCGGCACTTCCTTCAACGCCTGCGGGGTCTACGACAACCCGACCGCGACCGCCTCCGCCGCCAACGCTCCGAACGCGAGTGACGGCGGCAAGATCACCTGCCAGAAGCCGAACCTTTCCGTGACCAAGTCCGGCAACGGGCCGGTGAACGCCGGTGACGACGTCGAGTTCACGATGCAGGTCAGCAACGCAGGTCCCGGGGTGGCCAGATCAGCGACCCTCAATGACCCGCTGCCGAGTGGGGTGGCGGGCAGTTGGACGATCTCGCAGCAGCCCGGCGGCAGTCCCTGCTCGATCGCCGCGAACACCCTCAACTGCAACTTCGGCGATCTCGCCTCGGGCGCCTCGGTGACGGTCAAGGTGAAGGCCGCGACCAACAACGCCAACTGTGCCGTGTACGACAACACCGTCACGGCCGCGGCGACCAACTCGCCGAACGCCACCGCGGGCGCTTCGATCACCTGTCGGAAGCCCTCGCTCGGCACCCTGAAGACCTCGGTCCAGGGGACCATCTCGGCCGGTGACACCGCCGCGTTCTCGATCACCGTCTCCAATGCCGGACCAGGAACCGCGAAAGCAGTGACATTGTCCGATCCGCTGCCCTCCGGTGTGTCGGGCGCCTGGACTATCGACACCCAGCCCGGCGGCAATCCCTGCTCGATCGCGGCCAACACGCTCAGCTGCAACTTCGGCGATCTCGCCGCGGGCGCCTCGGTGACCGTGACGATCAAGGCACCGACCAACTTCCAGAACTGCACGACCCTCGACAACACCGCCACCGCCAGCGCGACCAACGCGCCGAACGCGTCGGATGACGCCACGATCACCTGCAACAAGCCGAACCTGTCGGTCGTGAAGACCGGCAACGGTCCGGTCAGCGCCGGGTCGGACGTCGAGTTCACCGTTCAGGTGAGCAACGCCGGACCGGGCACCGCCAGGTCGGTGACCCTCAACGATCCGCTGCCTTCCGGAACCGCGGCGGCCTGGAGCATTTCCTCCCAGCCGGGCGGCAACCCGTGCTCGATCGCGGGGAACACGCTCAGCTGCAGCTTCGGTGACCTCGCGCCGGCGGCGTCAGCGACCGTCAAGGTGAAGGCACCGACCAGCAACCAGGCATGCACCACCTACGACAACACCGCCACCGCCAGCTCGACCAACAGCCCGAACGCCACCGACGACGCCAGCATCGTCTGCAACAAGCCGAACCTCTCGGTGGTCAAGACCGGCAACGGTCCAGTGAGCGCCGGCGAGGACATCGAGTACACGCTCCAGGTATCCAATGCCGGTCCCGGCACGGCCGGTTCGGTTTCCCTGACTGACCCGCTGCCGGCCGGGACCGCGGGTACCTGGACGATCTCGTCGCAGCCGGGCGGCAACCCCTGTTCGATCACGGCGGGCAATCTCAACTGTGCCTTCGGCGATCTGGCTCCGGGAGCGTCGGTGACCGTCAAGGTGAAGGCCGCCACCAGCGGCCAGGCATGTACCACCTACGACAACACCGCCACCGCCACGTCCAGCAACACTCCCAACGCCTCCGATGACGCCACGATCACCTGCAACAAGCCGAATCTCTCGGTGGTGAAGACCGGGAACGGTCCGGTGAACGCGGGTGAGGATGTCGCGTTCACCATCCAGACGTCGAACGCCGGTCCCGGCACGGCCAAGGCCGTGAAGCTGAGCGACCCGCTGCCCGGTGGTACGGCCTCGGTCTGGACGATCGACACCCAGCCCGGCGGAAATCCGTGCTCGATCACGGCCGGCACTCTCAACTGCGATTTCGGCGACCTGGCCTCGGGCGCGTCAGCTTCGGTCAAGGTGAAGGCCGCCACCAGCGGCCAGGCATGCACCACCTACGACAACACCGCCACCGCCTCCTCGACCAACGCGCCGAACGCGTCGGATGACGCCATGATCACCTGCAACAAGCCGAACCTGTCGGTCATGAAGACCGGCAACGGACCCCTGAACGCCGGCGACGACGCCGAGTACACGATCCAGGTGAGCAACGGGGGTCCCGGCACGGCCAAGGCGGTCAAGCTGAACGACCCGCTGCCGAGCGGTACCGCGGCGACCTGGTCGATCTCGTCGCAGCCGGGCGGCAACCCCTGCTCGATCGTCGCCGACACACTCAGCTGCGATTTCGGTGATCTCGCCTCCGGAGCTTCGGCCAGCGTCACCGTCAAGGCGCCGACCAGCGATGACGCCTGCAAGGTCTATGACAACACGGCGACCGCCAGTTCGGCCAATGCCCCGGATGCCTCCGACGAAGCGTCGATCACCTGCAACCGTGCCGGTCTGGGGGTTCTGAAGACCGCGGTTCAGGGAACGATCTCGGCCGGTGATACCGCCGAGTTCTCGATCAAGGTCTCGAACACGGGCGACGGCACGGCGAAGGCCGTGAAGCTGTCCGATCCGCTGCCTTCCGGAGTCTCCGGAAGCTGGACGATCGATACCCAGCCCGCCGGCGATCCCTGCTCGATCACGGCGGGTACGCTGAACTGTGCCTTCGGTGATCTCGCTTCTGGTGCCTCGGTGACGGTGACGGTCAAGGCCGCGACCGACTTCGAGAACTGCGCAACGCTCGACAACACGGCGACCGCGAGCGCAACCAACGCGCCCGACGCCTCCGATGACGCGTCGATCAACTGTCAAAAGCCCGATCTCTCGGTCACCAAGACCGGCAACGGTCCGGTGAACGCCGGAGAAAACGTCGAGTTCACGATAGACGTGAAAAACGCCGGACCCGGAACCGCCAAGGCCGTGAAGCTGTCCGATCCGCTGCCTTCCGGAACCGCTTCCGCCTGGAGTATTTCCAGTCAGCCCGGAGGCAATCCCTGCTCGATCACCGCGGGCACACTGGAGTGTGACTTCGGTGATCTCGCCTCCGGGTCATCCGTGACGGTGAAGGTCTCGGCCCCGACGAGTGACGAGGCCTGCACCGTGTACGACAACACGGCCACTGCCACCTCGACCAACTCACCCGATGCGAGCGATGACGCCTCGATCACCTGCAACCGTGCCGGTCTGGGGGTTCTGAAGACCGCGGTTCAGGGAACGATCTCTGCCGGTGACACCGCTTCCTTCTCGATCAAGGTCTCGAACACCGGTGACGGCACGGCCAAGGGCGTGACCCTTTCCGATCCGCTGCCTTCCGGCGTGTCCGGATCGTGGGCGATCGATACCCAGCCGGCGGGCGATCCGTGTTCGATCTCGGCGGGTACGCTGAACTGTGCCTTCGGTGATCTCGCTTCTGGTGCCTCGGTGACGGTGACGGTCAAGGCCGCGACCGACTTCGAGAACTGCGCGACGCTCGACAACACGGCGACCGCGAGCGCAACCAACGCGCCCGACGCCTCCGATGACGCGTCGATCAACTGTCAGAAGCCCGATCTCTCGGTCACCAAGACCGGCAACGGTCCGGTGAGCGCCGGCGACGACGTCGAGTTCTCGATCGACGTGAAAAACGCCGGACCCGGAACGGCGAAGGCCGTCAAGCTTTCGGATCCCCTCCCGGCCGGAACGGCCGCCGCCTGGAGCATCTCCAGCCAGCCCGGCGGCGACCCCTGCGCGATCACCGGAGACACACTTAACTGTGACTTCGGTGATCTCGCCTCCGGTTCCACCGCGACGGTGAAGGTGTCGGCCCCGACCAGCAGCGAGGACTGCACGGTCTACGACAACACCGCCACCGCGACCTCGGCCAATGCCCCGGATGCCTCGGATGACGCCTCGGTCGAGTGTCAGGCACCCGACCTCACGATCACCAAGACCGCCGGAGCCGAAAGAGTGATCGCCGGTCAGAACGTCAGCTTCACGATCGACGTCGGCAGCAACGGGCCGGGGACGGCAAAGGACGTGACCCTGAATGATCCGCTGCCGGCCGGGACCGCCGGAGGCTGGAGCATCACCGACCAGCCGGACGGGGATCCCTGCTCGATCGTCGCCAACACCCTCACCTGCGATTTCGGTGACATGGCTCCGGACGCCTCGGCGTCGGTCACGATCACAGCCGGCACCAGTGTCCCGTTCTGCGCGGTCTACGACAATACGGCGACCGCATCGGCCTCCAACCACAGTGACGTGACCGCGCAGGCCACCACACGCTGCGAGCAGCAGGTGGTGAATCCCACACCGGACCTCTCGATCACGAAGACCGGCAACGGTCCGATCCAGTCCGGGCAGGACGCGAAGTTCACGATCCTGGTCTCGAACGCCGGTCCGGGCAATGCCGCCGGTGTGACGCTGAGCGACCCGTTGCCGGGCGGTACCGCCGGTCCCTGGACGATCGAATCTCAGCCGGTCGGCTCACCCTGCTCGATCACGGACGGAACCCTCAACTGCACGTTCGCCCTGATCCTGGCCTCAGACTCTCGTACGGTCACGATCAAGGCACCCACCAATGTCGACAACTGTGCCCTCTACGAAAACACCGCAACGGTCGATTCGCCCAACACCAATCCGATCACCGGCAGCGGCAGCGTTGATTGCATCCCGGTCTGCCCGAACCTGCAGAATGCGACCGGCAAGTCGCGCACCTCGGCGAGAACGAGCGCTCTCTGTCCCGAGCCGAACATCGAGCTGAAGAAGACCGCGAACAAGAGAAAGGTCTTCCCCGGCGAGAAGGTGAAGTACGAGATCGGGATCCGCAACACGAAGAAGAACTCGGTCGCCAGGAACCTCAAGATCTGCGATCGCCTGCCGGGACAGATGTCGGTCACCAACAAGGGATCCGGCTTCTTCGACAACGGCAAGCTCTGCTGGTTCGTGAAGGCGCTTCCCTTCTCGAAGAACTGGAAGACCTTCCGGTACGTGGCCAGGGTTGACAGCGACGCGGCCCCGGGCAGCAAGCTGAAGAACGTGGTCGTCGTCGGCAAGAAGAAGGCGCACCACACGGTTCACGTGAAGCGGCCGCAGGAGGTTGGGGCGGCTACGAAGCACACACCGGTCACCGGCTGAGCCGAACGTGACGACATGGACGTCCGTTCGATAGCTCCGCTGGCCGGTGTGTGTCTGGTGATCCTCGGCGGCATCGGGTCCGCCGCCCACGCGGCGGACCCGGCCCCCGAGGGACCGGTGCCGACAGGCGCCGATCTCGGTGTGCGGATCTCGTCGCTTCCCGACCGCCGGGTGCCGGGCCCGTCCGAGAGGGGCGGCACCTACACGGCGCGAATCCTGATCGGCACCGCGGTCCGGCGGCGTCCGGGAAGGGCGGCGACCGAGTGGTACGCCGGGATCAGGACCAAGTGGTCGGGGGCCTCGCAGCACCTGATGGTGCTCGAGTCCCGTGAGGTCCGGGGCAAGATGTGGCTGAAGGTACGCCTGCCGATCCGGCCCAACCGGGCCGCGGGCTGGATCCCCCGGGACCGCGTGAGGCTCACTCTCTCCAGGCGCTACATCCTGATCGACCGCTCACGGCGCCTGCTCAGGGTCTACCGCAAGGGCCGGGTCGTGGCGCGCTTCAAGGTGGTGGTGGGGGCGAGGGCGACGCCGACCCCGGTGGGCCTGTTCGCGCTCTACGACCGGGTTCCGCAGGCCGATCCGAACGGATTCATCGGTCCCTGGGCGATGCCACTGACCGCTCATTCCGAGCCGCTTCGCCGCTACGACGGGGGTCCCGGGCTGGTCGCCCTCCACGGCCGCGCCGGGGCCAGCCTGCTCGATCCGCTCGGCACGGCCCGTTCACACGGCTGCGTGCGGATGAACAACTCGCGGATCCGCCATCTGACCAAGTACGACCTCGGCACGGCCGTGCGGATCAAGCAGTGATCGGCCGCTAGGGCTCGTCGCGGACCCAACCGCTCGGGGAAACCACGAAATAGTCGGAGTTTCCCCGTTTGGTTCGTCGTTCAGCCGGCCACTCGGTGCCGGAGCTAGACCGGGAAGCCGTCCTCCACGGTCTCCAGAACCCAGTCGGCCTCCGCGGCCTCGAGTTCGTTGGCCGGGAAGTGGCCGGTGGCGACCCCGACGACACGAATGCCGATCGTGTGGCCGGCCTCGACGTCACGCGGGGTATCGCCGATCGCGATGAAGTCGTCCAGCCCGAACCGGCCGCCGGAGACCTCGATGCCGCGCTGGACCCCCTTCAGGGTCAGTTCGGCACGGATATTGGAATCCGAGCCGAACCCGCCGAACTCGAAAAAGCGGTTGAGGTCGCCGCGCTCCAGCTTGATCCGGGCCGCGGGCTCGATGTTGCCGGTGGTCAGCCCCAGAAGCAGGCCCTGGGCCTTCAGTCGCTCCAGGCACTCGACGATGCCGGGGGTCAGGCGGTAGCGCTTCGACTCGGACACGGCATCGGGCAGGTATCGCAGGTACAGCTCGGTGACCGCGCTGATCTCTTCCGGGGTCGGATCCCGGTGGAGGATCGAGCGCAGCGAGGCCGACGCCACCTCGGAATCGGTCATGCCCGACTCGGTGACCGTCTCGATGTCCACCGGCATGCCGTGCACATCGACGAAAGCCCGGCTCCAGGCCACCGCTCCGGCCCCGCCGGTGGTCAGCAGGGTGCCGTCGATGTCGAACAGGACGGCTTTGATCTCGGCATCCGGCGGGACGTTCGCCCCGCCGGTCGCTTCGTCGCGGCTCACGCCCTGCCCTGGGCGTCGCGGTAGCGGCGGATCAGCGCGTTGGTCGAGCTGTCGTGTTCCAGCTCCGGCGCGGAATCCGACTCGAGCTCGGGAATGATCTTCTGGGCGAGGGCCTTGCCCAGCTCGACTCCCCATTGATCGAAGGAGTCGATTCCCCAGATCGCGCCCTGGGTGAAGACCGAATGCTCGTAGAAGGCGATCAGCGTGCCGAGCGAGTGGGGGGTGAGGCGGTCGACCATCACCGTGTTCGTCGGGCGGTTGCCGCTGAAGCTCTTGTGCGGGATCAGGGAATCGGCGACGCCCTCGGCCCGCAGCTGTTCCTTCGTCTTGCCGAAGGCGAGCGCCTCGGTCTGGGCGAACACGTTCGAGATCAGCAGGTCCTGATGGTTGCCGAGCGGGTTCAGCGAGTGGTTGAATCCGATGAAGTCACAGGGGATCAGCTCGGTTCCCTGATGGATCAGCTGGTAGAAGGAATGCTGGCCGTTGGTGCCGGGCTCGCCCCAGAATACGGCGCCGGTCGAGTAATCCACCGGCTCGCCGCGCAGGGTGACGCTCTTACCGTTCGACTCCATCGTCAGCTGCTGCAGGTAGGCCGGGAAACGGTGGAGGTACTCGCTGTAGGGCAGGACCGCCTGGGTCTGGGTGTCGAAGAAGTTCCGGTACCAGACCGCCAGCAGGCCGTGGATCGCCGGCAGGTTCGATTCCAGGCGGGTCGAGACGAAATGGTCGTCCATCTCGTGAAAGCCGGCCAGGAGCTCGGAGAAGCGGTCCGGGCCGATCGCGAGCATGGTCGAGAGGCCGATCGCCGAATCCATCGAGTAGCGGCCGCCGACCCATTCCCAGAAGCCGAACATGTTGGCGGTGTCGATCCCGAACTCGGTGACCCCCTCGGCGTTGGTCGAGACCGCGACGAAATGCCGGGCCACGGCCGACTTGTCACCGCCGAAGGCCGCCAGGGCCCACTCGCGGGCCGTCTTCGCGTTGGTCATCGTCTCCAGGGTGGTGAAGGTCTTGGAGGAGACCACGAAAAGCGTCTCCGCCGGATCGAGATCGCGGGTCGCCTCGAAGAAGTCGGTGCCGTCCACGTTGGAAACGAACCGGAAGTTCAGGTCGCGTCGCGAGTAGTCCTTCAGGGCCTCGTAGGCCATGACCGGACCCAGGTCGGAGCCGCCGATGCCGATGTTGATCACGTTCCGGATCGGCAGCCCGGTGTGGCCGAGCCAGCGTCCCGAGCGGATCTCCTCGCAGAAGGCGGCCATGCGGTCGAGGACCCCGTGGACCTCCCGCACCACATCGACCCCGTCGACGATCAGCGACCGGCTGCGGGGCATGCGCAGGGCGACGTGAAGCACGGCCCGGTCCTCGGAGCCGTTGATGTGCTCGCCCCGGAACATCGCGTCCCGCCGGGCCGGCATGCCGGTCTCCTCGGCGAGCGAGATCAGCAGCGGCAGGGTGGAGGCATCGATCCGGTTCTTCGAGTAGTCGAAGTAGAGATCGGCGCCCTCGGCGACGAAGGTCTCGCCGCGCGAGGGGTCGTCCGCGAACAGATCACGCAGGTGCTTCGGCGCGATCTGCTCGTGGTGGCTCACGAGAGCCCGCCAGGATGGGGTCTCTCGGAGCGTGCTCATCGGCTCAGGCTCGACCTGAGATCTGGTCTTTGGCCGCCTCGACTATCGCGTCGGGCGTGAAGCCGAAGTGCTTGGCGAGATCCTTGAACGGACCGGAGGCACCGAAGGTGGTCATGCCGATCATCTGGCCGGTCTCGCCGATGAAGCGCTCCCAGCCCATGGTCGCCGCCTGCTCGATCGCGACCCTCGCGGTGACCGCCGGCGGCAGCACCGAGTCCCGGTACTCCTGGGTCTGCTGATCGAAGAGATGCCAGGAGGGCAGGCTGACGACACGGGACTTGATGCCCTCCACCAGCAGCGTCTCGTGCGCCTCGACCGCGAGGTGGACCTCGCTGCCGGTGGCGATCAGGATGACGTCCGGCTCACCGTCGGAATCAGCGAGCACGTAGCCGCCCTTGGCGAGGCCCGAAGCCGGGGCGTACTTGTCGCGGTCGAGCACCGGCACCTTCTGACGGGTGAGCACCAGAGCGGTCGGCTCGTCCTTCTTGGCCATGATCACGCGCCAGGCCTCGGCGACCTCGTTGGCGTCGCAGGGGCGGATCGTGTCGAGCTGGGGGATCGCCCGCAGCGAGGCGAGCTGCTCGACCGGCTGGTGGGTCGGGCCGTCCTCGCCGAGGCCGATCGAGTCGTGGGTCAGCCAGTGGACCACCGGCTGCTCCATCAGGGCCGAGAGGCGGATCGCCGGGCGGGCGTAGTCGGAGAAAATCAGGTAGGTGGACCAGATCGGCCGCAGGCCGCTTAGGGCCATGCCGTTCGACATCGCCGCCGATTCGTGCTCGCGCACACCGAGATGGATGCCGTGGCCGCCGCGGTTGCCGGGCTCGAAGATGCCCGATACGCCCTCGTCCAGACCCGAGGAGGCCGAGCCCGTGAGGTCGGCCGAGCCGCTGAGGATCCAGGGCACCTTCGGCGCGATCGCGTTCAGGGCCTTCTGCGAGGCGGAGCGGGTCGCGACCTCGGCGCCGGGGTCGAATACGGGCAGATCGGTGTCCCAGCCGTCGGGCAGGTTGCCGCTGAGCAGCAGGTTGATCTCGTCGCGGGTCTGCTCGGGGGCGGACGCGAAACGCTCGGTCCAGGCCGCGTTCAGCTCGGCGCCCCGGGCACCGACGCCGTTGCTGAAGTTCTCGTAGACGCCGTCGGGCACGAAGAAGCTCTTCTCGGGATCCCAGCCGTAGAACTCCTTGGCGAGCTTGGTCTCGTCGGCACCGAGCGGATTGCCGTGAACGTCGGCGGTGTCGACCTTGTTCGGCGATCCGTAGCCGATGTGGCTGTGGATCAGGATCAGGGTCGGCCGTTCCTTCTCGGCCTTGAACTTGTCGAGCGCGGCGCCGATCTCGTCGAGATCGTTGGCGTCGTTGACGTGATGGACGGCCCAGTCATAGGCCTCGAAGCGCTTCTCGACGTCCTCGGTGAAGGCGAGATCGGTGCTGCCGTCGATCGTGATCCGGTTGGAGTCGTAGACCCAGAGCAGGTTGTGCAGCTTCTGGTGGCCGGCGAGTGAGGCGGCCTCGTGCGAGACGCCCTCCATGATGTCGCCGTCACCGCAGATCGTGTAGACGTCGTAGTCGAACAGTTCCTCACCGTAGGTGGCCTTCTTCCACAGTCCGGCCATGGCCATGCCGACCGAGGTGGCGACGCCCTGGCCGAGCGGGCCGGTGGTGGTCTCGACACCGGTCGTCATGTGCGACTCGGGATGACCGGGGGTAGGGGAGCCGAGCTGACGGAAGTTCTCGATGTCCTCGAGGCTGATCGAGGGCGTGTCGGTGACGTTGCCGTCATGGTCGACCCGCTTGATCTGGGCCAGATGGATCAGCGAGTAGATCAGCATCGAGGCGTGACCGGCCGAGAGGATGAAGCGGTCGCGGTTCGGCCACAGCGGATCGGCCGGGTCGTAGCGCAGGTACTCCTGCCACATCTTCAGGGCGAGCGGAGCGAGTGCCATCGCCGTGCCCGGGTGACCCGAGTTCGCCTTGTCGATCGCGTCGATCGAAAGGGTGCGGATCGTGTTGATCGAAAGTTCGTCCGGGCTCTGAGCAGCGATGGGTGTGGTCACGGCGTGGATCCTACCGGGAGCCAAGCGGCCACGTGGTCGCTGGCCGGGGGCGAGCGGAGCCCGGAACGCTTCGCACGCAAGGTCCCTTTGTCCTGGGGGCGTTTGGGTGCTGTCAGCACCCAAAACGCCCCCAGAACCCGAAGAGTTGGCTCAGAGGCCCGCGGTTGCCTTTAGTAGTGGCTGCTGGGCTCGCCCAGGCCGTGGCTTCCGGCCGCTCCGGCCGAGGTCGCCCGGTCCACCTGGGTCACGACGTCCTGCGGGTTCGCCACGCCGTTGAAGACGAACTCGTTCTCGCTGTCCGAGGCGGCCGTGTCGAAATCGACGTCGCCGACCCGGAGGATCCGCTGGAAGACACCCTGGCTGTAGTTCACGTTCTGGACCCGCTCCAGGCGGGTCTCCTGGATGTCGCGGGCGAAGATGCCGCGCTTGATGTTGAGTCGGCGGTTGGTGATCGTGTAGACGGTCGCGACCCGCTTGATGAAGCCGACCAGCACGTCGAGGCCGACGATCACGAGCACCACGAGGAAGACCATCCCGGAGGATCCGCCGAGCAGCTTCACGAGAATGCCGGCGACGATCGCGATCACGATGCCCTTCAGATAGAAGGCGAGGATCGCCCTCCACGACGGGTGTCCCTGAAAGATGATCTGTTCGCCGGGGCTCGGATTGAAAGTCATGGGCGCGAGCATATTCGAGCCCGGCGGCGTATTCCAATCCCGCCCCGACGGGCAGCACGCGCGCCATCCGCCCGGGGCCTTACCGTGGACCGGTGTCCATCGCCCGGGTAGAGCCGCTGACGACGGCCCGCGCGCTGCGGGGACCGTTCGACTACGCGATTCCGGAGCGGCTGGCCGGGATCGAGGTCGGCAACGTGCTCCAGGTGCCGTTCGGTCCGCGCAAGCTGACCGGCGTGGTGGTCGAGCTGGCCGAGGACTCGGAAATCGCCGCCGACCGGCTCGCCGAGCCGCTGAAGATCCTCGGCAGCGGCACCACCCCCGAGCTGATCGCGCTCGGCTCCTGGATCGCCCGCGAGTACTGCTCGACGCCGGCCCGCGGACTGGGGCTGATGCTGCCGCCCGGCACCGGAACCGGCGGCGAACGCACCCGGGCGAAGGTCGAGAAGCTCAGCCGGATCACCGAGCCGGGCCGAGACGCTCTGGGGGACGGGACCCGCCTCGGTTCCCGCCAGAGGGCGGTCCTCACCGCTCTGCTCGAAGGCGAGATGACCGGTCGTGACCTCGCCGCCCGCTCGGGAGCCGACAGCTCGACCTTGAAGCGCCTCGAGGCCCTTGGACTGATCGAGCGCGAGGACATCCGTGTGCGCCGCCGTCCGGGCGGCAGCGTGGTCGGGACCGCGGCGACCGAGGCACCGGATCTGACCATCGACCAGCAGGCCGCGGTCAAGGGCCTGACCGCCAAGCTCGATCTGGGCGGTTCGGCCGAGACCCTGCTCGCCGGGGTCACCGGCTCGGGCAAGACCGAGGTGTACCTGGCCGTGGTCGAAGGGGTCCTGGCCCGCGGACAGACCGCGATCGTGCTCGTTCCCGAGATCGGACTCACCCCGCAGGCGGTGGGCCGGTTCCAGGCGAGGCTCGGGGATCGCGTCGCGGTGCTCCACTCGGCCCTATCGGCCGGCCAGCGCTACGACGAGTGGCAGCGGCTGCGGAGCGGCGAGGCGACCGTCTGTGTCGGCCCCCGCTCGGCGATCTTCGCGCCGGTCCGGGATCTCGGCCTGATCGTGATCGACGAGGAACACGACCCTTCGTACAAGCAGGAGAGCGATCCGCGCTACGACGCCCGCGAGGTCGCCCGCCGCCGGGCCGAGGTGAACGGTTCGCTGCTGGTGCTCGGCACGGCGACGCCGCGGCCCGAGACCTGGAGCGCGCTGGAGCGGATCGAGCTGCCGAACCGGGTGGACGGCCTCGGCATGCCCGAGGTGGAGGTGATCGACATGAGGCGGGCCGATCCGCGCGACGGCCCGATCCACCCGAAGACGATGGACGAGCTGATCGCGGTCCGGGCCCGGGGCGAGAAGGCGATCGTGATGATCAACCGCCGCGGATTCGCGCCATGGCTCACCTGCCGCACCTGCGGGCACCACTGGGGCTGCCCGAACTGCGACGTCTCACTGATCGTGCATCGTGAATCCGGCCAGCTGATCTGCCACCACTGCAATCACGCCGAACCGAACCCGAGCCGCTGCGACACCTGTGGCGGCACCACGCTTTCCCAGACCGGCGCCGGCACCCAGCGCATCGAACGCCTCCTGGCGGAGCATCTGGCGCCGATGCCGGTGTTCCGTCTCGACGCCGACACCAGTGCCGGTCCCGGCGGGCACGGCCGGATCCTCGGCGAGTTCGACCGGGCGCCGAGCGCCGTGCTGGTCGGCACCCAGATGGTCGCCAAGGGCCACGATTTCCCCGAGGTGACCCTGAGCGCGATCCTCGATGCCGATGCCACCCTCAGGTTCCCCGACTTCCGGGCAGAGGAACGCACCTTCTCTCTGGTCACCCAGCTTGCCGGGCGAAGCGGCCGTGGCGCCGCGGGGGGCAAGGTGATCGTGCAGACCCTGGCCCCTTCGGCACCGAGCATCGCCAACGCCTCGCGCCACGATTCGCCGGGCTTCCTCGAGGGAGAGCTCCAGCGGCGCGAAACGCTCGGCTATCCGCCGTACTCGTCGCTGATCCGGATCCAGATGGCGGGGGAGAGCGAAGCGCGGCTCGACCAGGCCGCTGCCGTCGTCGCCGAGCGGGTCGCCGAAGCCCTGCCCGAGGGTGCCTCGATGCTCGGTCCGGCCCCGATGTTCCGCGCCCGCAACCGGTTCCGCCGTCGTTTCCTGATCAAGTCGACGACGAGGGCCGAGACGATCGGCGCGGTCTACTCGACGGTCGAGGCGATGCTGGCCGACAGGGTCTTCAAGGAGATAGTCCTCAGCATCGACGTGGATCCGCAGTAGACCTGGCTTCGCCCCGGTCTCGGTAAACTCGGACCCGATGTCCGATCAGCAGACCGAAATCGAAGAGACCCTCGAGGAGGACGAGTTCCTGCTCGAGGAAGAGGGAGGCGAGGAGGTCGCTCCGTCGGCCCGCCACCTCAACGAGGAGACGATGCGCAAGCGCGACGCCGCTCTCGCGCAGGTCGTCCAGTACGGCGATCCGGTCCTGAAGAGCCGTGCCTCGGAGATCACCGAGTTCGACGAAGCGCTCGCCGAGGAGGTGCAGCGCATGATCCACCTGATGCGAGACGGTCTGGGTGTCGGGCTGGCCGCGACCCAGGTCGGCAAGCTGCGGCGCCTGCTCGTCTTCCAGACGAACGCCGACGCGGAACCTCAGGCGCTGGTCAACCCCGAGATCGAGTGGCTCTCGGATGAGGCGGAGATCATGGCCGAGGGATGCCTCAGCATTCCGCGGGTCGTGGTCGAGGTCGAGCGCCCGCTCTACGCGAGGGTGCGCGGCCAGGACGAGACCGGCGAGGAGATGCTGATCGAGGCTTCGGGCCACGAGGCGCGTGTGCTCCAGCACGAGATCGATCATCTCGACGGCATCCTCATCCTCGACCGCACCGAGCGGTCGCAGCGCCGGGGTGCCTTGAAGGCGCTCCGCCGCGGTGAGAGCTACTCGCCGCAGTCCGACGAAGACTGAAGCATGGGCAACGGACCTTTTCTCGGCACGTCGGAGTTCGCCGCGACGGTGCTGGAGCGGCTGGCCGCCTCCGGCCACCGCCCGGACTTCGCGGTCACCCTGCCCGACCGGCGGCAGGGCCGGGGCCGTAAGGAGTCGCCTTCCCCGGTGGCGACGAAGGCCGAGCAGCTCGGTATCGAGGTGTTCAAGTGCGCCGACGTAAACGAGGCCGAGGCCCGCGCGAAACTGACCTCGACCGGTGCCGAGTGGGGTTCGATCTGCGCTTTCGGCCAGCTGATCAAGGAACCGCTGCTTTCCGATCTGCCGATGCTGAACGTGCATCCGTCGCTGCTGCCGCGCTGGCGTGGCGCGGCGCCGATCGAACGGGCGATCATGGCCGGTGACGAGATGACCGGTGTGGCCGTGATGAGGCTGGTCGCCGGTCTCGACTCGGGCCCGGTGGCGATGGTCGAGCAGACCGCGATCGAGGAAAGCGACGACTTCGGCACGCTTTCATCCCGTCTCGCCGGGATCGGCGGGGACCTTCTGGTCCGGGCGCTGGACGCGGCCGGCGAGGACCGGCTCGAGTGGACCGAGCAGTCCGAAGACGAAGTGACCTATGCCGAGAAGATCACGGCCGATGACCGCCGGCTCGATCCCGCCGGCCGTGCAGTCGAGCTGCATGATCGGGTTCGTGCGCTCAACCCGCATGTCGGGGCGTATCTGGCTTTGGAAGGCGACGATCGCCTGGGGGTCCGCGAGGTGACCGTGATCGATCGTGCCAGCTGGGGGCCGGGTTCGGTGATCGGTGAGGATGGGGATCTGCTGCTCGCCTGTGGCGATCGCACGATCCGGCTCGATCTCGTCCAGCCTCCGGGAAAGACCGCGATGGACGGGGGTTCCTACCTCCGTGGCTACGGCCTTCCGGATCTGGCCCGGCCCGTTGCCTGATCGCGGGACGATCCGTTGAGCAAGGTCACGCCCGAGCGCCAGGTCGCGTACGCGGTCCTGCGCCGCACCTTCGAGAACGACGAATACACGGAGGCCGCGTTTCGCGACGAGGCCGAGAAGCGCAAGCTGGCCGGCCGTTCCAGGTCGCAGGCGATGCGCATGGCCTATGGCGCGGTCCAGCGCAAGGGTTCGGTCGACGCGATCGTCTCCGGGTTCATCAAGAAGAAGGGGCAACGGCCGAATCCGCCGGTGATCGCGGCCCTTCGCCTGGGTATCTTCGAGCTGCTCTTCTCGGACGGGACTCCCGACCATGCCGTGGTCGACCAGGCGGTGAGCCTGACCAGGGACTCGGGCGCGGCACACGCGGCCGGTTTCGTCAACGCCCTGCTCCGCCGTACCTTGAGGGAACGGGAACGGGTCACCGCCCTGCTCGCCGACGACTCGACGCCGGAGAAGGCCGCGATGGCCCATTCCGCGCCCTCGTGGCTGGTCGAGATGTGGTGGAAGCAGCTCGGTCCCGAGCGTGCCCGGTCGGTGCTGGCGGCGGCGAACCAGCCGAGCGAGCGGGCCCTGAGGGTCAACACCGCCCGGGTCACCCCGGAGGAGATGATCGAGCGGCTGGCCGGTGATGATCTGCGGCTGGAGGCGGCGGGCGGCGAATGGCCGATGGCCCCGGCCGAGCTGCTGATCGCGCGCGGCAATCTGGCTGAGGCCGAGGTCGCGGCGGAAGAGGGTCTGGTGGTCGCCCAGTCACGCGGTTCGGCCGCGGTGGTGGAGGTGCTGGATCCTCAGCCTGGGGAGCGCATCCTCGATCTCTGCGCCGGGCCCGGGATCAAGACCGGCCAGATCGCGGTGCGGGTCGGGCGCCAGGGCAACATGGTCTCGGTCGAGCCGAGCGAGGAGCGGGCCGACGATGTCGCCGCCCAGCTGCAGCGGCTCGGTTTCCACAACGGCCTGGTGATCGAGGCGGACGCGCGCGAGGGCGAGATCCTGTCCACCTTCGACCGGGTGCTGATCGACGCTCCCTGCTCGGATCTGGGCGCGCTGTCGTCTCGTCCGGACGCCCGCTGGCGCAAGTCACCGGCGGTGATCGAGAGGGTCGCGACCCTTCAGGCCGAGATTCTCGACAAGGCGGTCCAGTACCTCGATCCGGGCGGCACGCTCGTGTATTCGACATGCACGATCTCGAGCCGGGAGAACGCCGAGCAGGCACTCGCTCTCGCCGAGAGGACCGGCCTGGAGATCGACGATCTCGGTGCCCTGGCACCGGATCTCGCCGACTCCGGCGACGGCCGGTTCCTTCAGCTTCTGCCGGATCGTGACCGGACCACGGGCTTCTTCATCGCGAGGCTGAAGAAGCCGGCGTGAGCGACCCGGCGGCGTTTTCGGCGGCGCGGTCGGGATAATGCCCTGATGGCGCCCGATGGCGACAAGCCCGCGACCGTGGAAAAACGCCCGACCTGTCCCGGGTGCGGCGAGCCCTGGCTGCGGCCCACCCAGCTTCCGGGACGCTTCCGCTGCGTCTACTGTCTTTCGCGCTACGAGCTGGTTTCGCAGTGCCCCGACTGTGGGGAACACCAGACGATCGCGAGAATGAGTACAACTGAGGATATGACCTGTCAGTCCTGTCGCGGCTCGATGCTGAGGCCGATATGAGTCCTGTCGATCGCGAAGCGTTCGGGGGCGTGCGCATCGCACCCTCGATCCTCTCCGCCGATTTCGCCCGTCTGGGTTCGGCGATCGCCGAGGTCATGGACGCGGGTGCCAGGGTCATCCACTTCGACGTGATGGACGGCGATTTCGTGCCGCCGATCACGATCGGCCCGCTGGTCGCCTCGGCGATCGCCGACCAAGTCCACGAGGCCGGCGGAGTGCTCGACGTTCACATGATGGTGAACCGTCCGGAGCAGCAGATCGCCGAGTTCGCCAAGGCCGGCGCCGACAGCATCACCTTCCATTTCGAGGCCACGCCGCACGTCCATCGCCTCTGCGGTGCGATCCGCGACCTGGACTGCCTGGCCGGTGTGGCGATCAATCCCGGTACCCCGGTCGACGCGATCTCCCAGCTGGACGGAATGGCCGACCTGGTGCTCGCGATGAGCGTCAACCCGGGATGGGGCGGACAGAAGTTCATCCAGTCCTCACCGGAGAAGATCAATCGCATGCGCCGCATCCTTCCCGACGACGTCCTGATCGAGGTCGACGGCGGGGTGGACGTCAACACCGCCGGGTCGGTGACCGAGGCTGGAGCGACCCTCCTTGTCGCCGGTTCAGCCATCTTCGGCGCCGCCGATCCCGCCCGGGCCTACGCCGACATCGCCGCCGCCGCGGAGGCCGGCAAACCCTGATGGCACCCCAGGGAGAGCCCGCGCACACAAGCGCGGACATCACCAGCGAGTTTGAGGTGCCGATAGCACCGGGCGGACAGCCCGAGGTCGGCGGTGTCGCCGACACGAGCAGCCTGATCTCCCAGCTCAGCGAGCTCAGGGAGAAGGGTGTCCTCACCGACGAGCAGTACGAAGTCCAGAAGCAGCGGCTGCTGAGCTAGAAGCTTCCTGGTGACCGGGGGGGGCGAGTTTTCGTCCGCCCGGCCTGACATACATGGGAGGGCCGAAGTTGACAGGTCCGCCCGAGGCGGATATGGTCTCTGTGTAGAGACATGACGTACTCTGACATTATGTATCTATTGGGAAGGATCCCGAATGTTGCGAACGACATGGAAGTCACTCTGTCTGGCCTTCGGCCTTGCGGTTCTGATGCTCTGCTTGACGCAAGCCGCCCAGGCGAATCTCACCGAAACCGGAAGCGATCCCGAGCCGGCCACGGCGAGGGAACTCGGTTTCACCGGCACAAGGATGGAGATCCGTGAACAGGCCGCCGAGATCGGGTTGCGCGGAACATGGGAGCCGCTTGACATGAAGGACTATCCGGCAGCGATGCGAGCGGCACGGTCGGCGCCTCTGCGGTTGGAGGAACCGTTTCAGATTTCCGATTTGGAATCAAGTGTGAAGCCAAAAGTCGAACCGCCGCGGTTCCCGGAGAAGTATGTTCCCAGAGACATTCCCGGTTTCGGGGTGGGGCAGATGCGATCGGACGGGATGATCAGAGCCCTGCGTCCGGACGGAACCTTCATGTACAGCCCGGCAGAAGTACCCGAGGATGAGGCTGGCGCTCCCACTGATGGGAATGCTCTACCCGAGTACGAGATCCCGGTCCAATGCAAGACCAGTGGACGGCGTATCAAGCTGGTCTACGCAACACCAGAGGGATACACACCGACCGAGGTGTGGGAAGGACTTCAACCGTGGACCGCAATGAACAGGGCCAACGCCAAGATAATTGTTGAGGCATTGATGTCGAGCCACGGCAACCGGTGGGCCGCTCCATATGTCGATTGCTATCCGCCTGGACATGTTCTGGCGGGCTATCCGACGATCTCGGTCGTTCATGTGCCGAAGACGGAACCCAGTTTCTCGGACATCTCCTGGCAGATAGATGAGACTCTCGGGCGTCCGTCGGGCGTTAACGCGGAGGTTCGTCTGGTCTTTTTTGCGACGTCACACCTTGGTTTCGGAGGTCTGGCGCAAATCGAAGGCGGTTCAAGCGCTGCCATGAGAACTCTTCTGGCCTCGCGCCAATGGAACTGGAGGACCCGCAACGCAGCTGTTTTCAGGTCCAGCTGGATGTCAAAGGCGGTTGTTCACGAAATGTTCCATTCCCTTGGTGCAATTCCTGATGCGAATCCGAGGCATTGGGCATCCACCGGCCTTTCTCACTGCCTAGTCGAGTGGGACATCATGTGTTACAAGGACAAGGGGCCCTATGCCCATCTCTACCCACTGGCACGGCTTTGCGATGATCTGGGACCGACAGGTCGCCCGATCGACTGTCTCGATGACCTCTACTTCCGTGCGCACGAGGGAGACCCCGAGACGCTAGGAGGGGATCCGAACTCGCCGAATGATTGGCTCGATATGCACTGGAATGTCATCGGTGCTGAGAGCAAATTCTTCGAAGTGGTGCCCCCATGGCAATACCCCGACCCCTGTCCCGCCTGCTGAGACGAGGGCCAAGGCCACAACCGATCGGAGTGAGAATGACTGGCAAATACATTTCGTCCTCCCAGGCAGCTCGTATACTGGGTCTCATGTTTCCGATGGAGCGGAAATCGAGTGAGAGGCGACGGATCCGATTCGCGGGCTCGCTGGCGTTGGCGGTTGTGTGTTTCGGCTTGTCGGTGTTCGGCTCTAGTGCCGAAGCAGCGTCTCAGCCATTCTCGGTCGAGTTTGACGAGAGCTTGTCCTACGAGGGGCAAGGTGTATTTGGGTGGCCCGGAATGAACGGAGTCAACGATGTGGTTCCTCCGGAGCCTCCGATTCGGGTTCGTCTAGACGGTGAGATAGACAGCGGCCAGATCACGGCCGACGCAGAGGACTTCGCAGTTGAGCCGGGATCGGTACCGATTGTGTTCTTCGAGTCATATTTCGACTCTGACTGGGTCCAAATCGGCCCAGTCACGGGATCATTCAACGATGCGACCGGCGCCATGACACTCAACCTCAACCTCGTGCAGACGATCGACTACGAAGGTGTGCGCTGCAACGTCGGTCCGGTTCCGGTGACTCTCTCGACCGAGTCGAGCGGAGAGGTCGGTGCTGGAATTCGCTTTGCCGAGGGCCCTGACGGTCCTGGTGCTTTGGTCGGAAGCTGGGATTCGGTTCCCGCACCCTCTGGTTCCGACTGTGATCTTCGAGCCCTGACCTGCAAGCCCCGCCACAGCCTGCTCAAGGGCCCGGGCGCCTTCGGTCTGGCTCGAACCGATGTTGGACTCGACCGAGTGGCTCCCCAGATCGAAGACTGGACGGTTGACAAGTTCGGGATCATCGGCTACGAGGACGAGGGCGGCTGTCTAGGTGAGCGCCCGGGTCCCGGCCCCGGACCGGATCCAGACCCCGATCCAGAACCACAGGACCCCCGCCTGAAGATCGAGCTTTCGCGTCTCTCGATCTCGAAATCGGCGGCCAGGTATTCGGTTGAGATCACCAATGGCGGTGGTCTCTCAAGGGACACGGAACTCTGTGCATACGCCACCCAGGGACTTCGCTTCACCACACCCGGATGCCGCCCGATCGGTTCGCTCGCCAATGGCGCAAGCGTCCAGAGGCGATTGAAGGTCACCATCCCAAAAGGCAAGAAGGCCCGGGCGAAGGCGCTCCGGAAGGGGAAGATCAAGGTGCGGTACGTGATCGAAGGTATCCCGGGCCTGACGATCCACAGGAAGATCACCTCAAAGCGCTAGAGATTGCCGTCGTCCAGGCCCGCCAGCTTGGCCTCTATGCCCTCGCTGGATCCTTCGACCGGTACGTCGGCTTCCACTCCGTGCGGGCGGCGATAGATCACGAAGAGTGAGGCGAGCAGGATCAGGGCGGTGAGGGAGAAGCCGATCTCGACCCGCAGGTTGCCGTCGTTGATGAACGGCAGCAGGGTCCAGACGATGAAGAAGCCGGCGCAGCTGATCCAGCGGTAGGAGGCCCGGCGGGCCTGACCCTGGGCGAGGGTGGCCTGATTGACCGTGACCGCGAGCAGATAGAGACCCATTCCGGCCGTGACCAGCAGCAGGCCGAGACGGTCGTAGGTGAACTTGTCCGAGAAGGCGATCTGCATCAGCTTCGGACCGGCGACCGCCATCACGACCATCGAGACCGCGGTGAAGGCGAGGATGCCGAGCGCGACCATGTTCACCGAGCGATGGAACTCTCGCTCCGAGTTCTCGTCGGTGCTGGAATGAAGCGAAGTGAGGTGGGGCAGGATGCTGGTCGACACCGACTGGAAGAGCTGCAGCGGGGCCCGGGCGATCATCAGCACGTTGAAGATGTAGCCGGCCGCGGCGACACCCTCGATTCCGCGAACGACCAGCGGTCCGGCGTTGAGGAAGACCTGTTCGCTGAACATGATCAGAAACAGCGAACCGACGAAACCGGCTCCGTGCGAGAAGGAGAACTCCTCCGGCTCGGCCTCCGCCTCACCCGACTTCTCGGCGAAAGCCCGGCGCTCGGCCTCTTCCCGTCTCGAGCGGCGGGCGATCGCGAACGGCACGACCAGCAGGCTCAGCAGGGGCGCCGCGACGATTCCGACCGCGACCCAGGACTGGCCGGTGAGGATGCCGAAGGCGACCAGTAGCGCGAACAGGGTCCGGAACAGGGACTCGGACAGGATCAGGGCCGTGAACAGACCGAACTGCTGATGTCCGGCCAGGTAGCCGCGCGCGAAATAGCTGGCGGCATAGAACAGCACCGACGAGAAGAAGACCCAGTACAGGACCGAGTTTCCGGCCAGCAGGCCGTTCTCCAGCGGTTCCTTGAAGATCAGGGCGACGATCGCGAAAGCGAGTCCCAGTCCCAGCTGGATCCTGGTCGCGACCTTGACCGGGCCCTCGTCGGTCAGGCCGAGCTCGATGTTCTCCGAGATGTGCCGCGAAAGCAGCTGATCGACCGGGCGATAGAGGGTCGAGACCGTGATGAAGACGGCCGACCACAGAACGGTGATCTCGCCGTAGGCGTCCTTCGAGAGATCATGCGAAGCGATCAGGAAGTAGGCGTAGGTCAGCAGGCCGGTCAGGCCGACCCCGATGGTCAGCAGCCCCGCCGTCTTGCCGTAGTCACGCGTGCTCGAGTTCGAACCGGCACCCGGCGCAGAGGGCTCCCGGCCGGAGTCCGGTTCGGACTGGCCCGCGTCAGGAGCGGTGTCGGGAGTGGAATCCAATTGTGGGCGAGAGTGCTGCTAGACCGGCGAGCGGTCGTGGGGAGGGTCGAGCTGGTGGGTCGGTTCGACCTCCATCTCGAGTTCAACCCTCCGCACTCTTTCAAAGACACGCTGGGTCATGACCCTTTGTCCGGCCAGCAGGTCCCCGATGATGCCGAGCGCGAACAGCTGGATCGAGACGATGAACAGCACCGCACCCAGCAGCAGCGACTGGATGTGGCCGTCGCGGTCGCCGTTGAAGATCCAATCGACCAGGAACGGCATCCAGGCCGCGATTGCCGCGACGCCGGTTATCGCCGCCAGCAGCGAGAACACCTTCAGCGGCTCGTAACGCGTGTAGATCCGCATGATCGCGAGACCGTTGCGGCGTACATAGGCCGAGGTCGAGCCGAACAGGCGGGACTCCCGGGTCTTCGCGTTGGTGTGGATCGGCACCTCACCGACCGCGATCCGCGCCTTGCCGGCCTGGATCAGGCTCTCCAGCGTGTAGGTGAAGTTGTCTACCACCAGCAGCTGCAGGGCGGCCTCACGGCTGTAGGCGCGAAAGCCCGAGGTGGCATCGGTGATCTCGGTGTCGGAAAGCCGGCGTACGACCCAGCTGCCGACTTTCTGCAGAACCTTCTTCGAGGGGGAGAAATGATCGATCGCGCCGACCTCGCGGTCACCGACCACCATCTCCGCCCGGCCGTCGAGGATCGGCTCGATCAGCGTCGGGATGTCATGGCCGGAGTACTGGTTGTCGGCATCGGTGTTGACCACGATGTCGGCCCCGAGCTTCAGGCAGGCGTCCAGGCCGGCCTGGAAGCCGGTCGCGAGGCCGCGGTTGTTCGGCAGCTTGACGATGTGGTCGACCCCGCATTCCAGCGCCACCTCGATCGTGCGATCGGTCGAGCCGTCATCGATCACCAGGGTCTCGACCGTGTCGACACCTTCGATCTCGCGGGGGAGGTCGGCGAGGGTCGCCGGGAGGTTTTCCTCCTCGTTGAGGCAGGGGATCTGGATGATTACCTTCATAAGTCGTCAAGATTGTCCCATGCCTACGGATCAACCGGCACCGCTGCCCGAATACTGGGACCGCGCCCTTCACTTGGCAGAGCGCGGACACGGCCACGTATCGCCGAATCCGCTGGTCGGAGCGGTGATCTTGAAGGACGGAGAATCGATCGGCGAGGGGTGGCACAAGAAGCGCGGCGACCTCCATGCTGAACGGGTCGCCCTCGCCGACGCGGCCGAACGCGGCAACGACGTCACCGGAGCGACGATGCTGGTCACGCTCGAGCCCTGCGCCCACACAGGCAGCCAGCCGCCCTGCGCCGACGCGATCATCGAGGCCGGGATCTCGCGCGTGGTGATCGCCGCCGCGGATCCCACCGAGAAGACCGCCGGGATCGGACCCCGCCGCCTGGCCGAGGCCGGGATCGAGGTCGAATGGGCAGCACCGGAGGTCGCGGCGCGGGCGATCCGGATCACCCAGCCGTTCCGCAAGTACGCGGCGACCGGCCGGCCGCTGCTGACCCTGAAGATGGCGACCACGCTCGACGGCAAGATCGCGACCCACACCGGTGATTCGCGCTGGATCAGCGGTGAGGAGAGCCGGGCGCTGGTCCACCGCTGGCGGGCCGAGATGGACGCGGTCGCGGTCGGATCCGGCACTTTCAGGGCGGACGACCCGAAACTGACCGCCCGGCTGGACGGAGAGATCCGTCAGCCCCGGCGTGTGGTTTTCGACTCCGGTCCCGTGATGACCCCCGACGCCGCGATCTTCGAGGACATCGAGCACGCGCCGGTCACGGTCGTGGTCAACTCCGCTTCGGACAGCCACCGCGTCAACGCTCTCGCCGATGCCGGTGTGATGATCCTTCGGACCGAGGGTGAAGATCAGCCCGCACATTTCGTCAACGCTCTCGATCAGCTCGGCGACATCGAGGTCACCAGCATGCTGCTGGAAGGCGGACCGACCCTGGCCGGCACGGCGATTGCCTCGGGCGAGGTGGACCGGATCGAGCTCTTCGTCGCACCGGTCGTTCTCGGGGGTGGTCTGAGCGCGGTGGAGGGCCACGGACCCGACCTGATGGCCGACGCGATCAAGGTCCCCGAGATGCTCGTGGAGCGAGTCGGGCAAGATGTACTGATGAGCGCGAACCTCAGAGAGTGGTGATCGATGTTTTCCGGACTGGTGGCCGACCTCGGCCGCGTCAAGACGATCGATGCCGATGACGAAGGAGCCCGGATCGAACTCGAGACCTCCCTCGCCGGACAGATCGAGCTGGGCGATTCGGTCGCCGTCAACGGCGTCTGCCTGACCGCGACCGCGATCTCCGACTCCGGTTTCTCGGCCGAGGCGATGCGTCAGACCCTCGGCCTGACCTCGCTCGGCGAACTCGAAGATGGTCGTGCCGTCAACCTGGAGCTGGCCCTCAGGGCCGACCAGCGGCTCGGCGGACACATCGTCCAGGGGCACGTCGACGGAGTCGGTGAGATCGTCTCGCTGACCGAGGACGGGTTCTCACTGAGGGTCCGGTTCTCGATTCCCGCCCCGCTGGCGAACTACGTCGTGCCGCAGGGCTCGATCACGCTCGAGGGAGTCAGTCTGACCGTGACCGAATGCGGCGAGGACTGGGCCGAGGTGGCCCTGATTCCCGAGACCCGGGAGCGCACCACGCTCGGCGATCTTCGTGCCGGCCAGCGGATCAACGTCGAGTGTGACGTAATCGCCAAATATGTCGAGCGGATGGTGTCACCATATGCAGCGCGTATCCAAGCAACAGAGAGTGAGCGGCAGTAGCAATGTCCAGCAGTGACCAGGAACAGGATTCAGGGGGCACCGGCATGACCGAGGAGATCAATCCTTTCGCCACGATCGAGGAGGCGCTCGAGGACATCCGCGCCGGAAAGATGGTCATCGTCGCCGACGACGAGGACCGCGAGAACGAGGGCGACCTCGTGATGGCCGCTCAGTTCGCGACCCCGGAGGCGATCAACTTCATGGTCAAGGAGGCCCGCGGACTGGTCTGTCTGGCGCTCACCCCGGCCCGCTGCGAACAGCTCGGACTCAGCCTGATGACCGCCAAGAACGAAGCGCCGCTCGAGACCGCCTTCACGGTCTCGATCGAGGCCGCCTCGGGCGTCACCACCGGAATATCGGCCCACGACCGGGCCCACACGATCCAGGTCGCGATCGAGCCGAACGCGGGACCGCGCGACATCGTCGTTCCCGGCCACATCTTTCCGCTGAAGGCCAAGGAGGGCGGCGTGATGGAGCGCACCGGCCACACCGAGGCCAGTGTCGATCTCGCCCGTCTCGCCGGTCTCAGCCCGGCCGGCGTGATCTGCGAGGTGATGAACGAGGACGGCACCATGGCCCGGGTCGACGACCTGACCTCGTACGCCGAGAAGCACGGCCTGAAGATGATCACGATCGCTGATCTGATCGCGTACCGCCGCCAGAACGAGAAGCTGGTCGAACGCGTGGTCGCGACCGGCCTGCCGACCACCTTCGGCGATTTCCGAGCGGTCGGATACCGCTCGCTGGTCGACGACAAGCATCATGTGGCGATGGTCAAGGGCGAGGTCGACACCGGCGAGCCGATCCTGGTCCGTGTCCACAGCGAGTGCCTCACCGGCGACGTCTTCCACAGCATGCGCTGCGACTGCGGCGAACAGCTCGCGGCGGCGATGGCGATGATCGAGCAGGAGGGTCAGGGCGTGCTGCTCTACCTCTCGCAGGAGGGCCGCGGAATCGGCCTGCTCAACAAGCTGAAGGCCTACAAGCTGCAGGAGGAGGGCATGGACACGGTCGATGCCAACCTCGAGCTAGGCCTGCCCGCCGACCTGCGTGACTACGGCATCGGCGCCCAGATCCTGAAGGACCTCGGTCTACGTGACATCCGCATCCTGACCAACAACCCGAAGAAGATCATCGGGCTGGAGGGTCACGGGCTGCGGGTCACCGAGCAGGTGAAGATCGAGGCCCCGCCGAACGTCCACAACGAGGGCTATCTCCAGACCAAGCGGGACAAGATGGGCCACACGCTCCATCACCAGGGTCTCGCTCTCGACGAGGAGATGATCCACGACGAGCAGGTCCACGACCAGCAGGTGGAAGACGCGAAGCTGGAAGCCCGGGATGGCTGAGGGCAAGTTCGCGATCTGCGTCGGAAACTTCTACGCGGATCTCGCCGAGAAGCTGGTCAGCGGAGCGAAGTCGGAGTTCGCCAAGGACGGGGTGGTCGATATCGAGGTGTTCGAGGTGCCCGGTGCCTTTGAGCTGCCCCTCGCCGCGCATTACTGCGCGACCTCGGGGGAATACGCCGGGGTGGCCTGTCTCGGCGCGGTGATCCGCGGGGAGACCGACCACTACGACTTCGTCTGCAACGAGGCCGCGCGCGGAATCCAGAACGTTCAGCTCGAAACCGGGATCCCCTGCGGGTTCGGCGTGCTGACCGTCGACAACATGGAGCAGGCCCTGGCCCGTGCCGATGTCGGCGGCAAGCGCGATTCGGGAGCCAACGCCGCCCGGGCGGTGCTGCGCATGCATCAGATGAAGGGTCAACTGGGCGTCTGAAGGTTGCCTCCGGGCGATTTCGGATACCATGCTCCGTCCTATGGCACGCGTATGTCACACCTGCGGAAAAGGGCCGTCCTACGGCAACTCACGCTCACACTCAATGGTCGCCACGAGGCGTCGTTTCGAGCCGAACCTGCAGAAGGTACGGATCATCGAGGCCGGAGCGCGCAAGCGCGTCAACGTCTGCACTCGCTGCCTGAAGGCGAACAAGGTCCAGAAGGCCGCCTAGCCTCACCGCAGCAACGAGCTTCGAAAAGGGCCGTCCGAAAGGACGGCCCTTTTCTTTTGCCCACGATGCTGGGGGCGATTTGGGTGCAAATGGCACCCAAATCGCCCCCAGTTCGGGTTCGTCTTGGGCTAGGTCTTCGAGTTTCGGTTGCCGCCCCTCCTGACGCCTCCGCGTTCTATATGGTCGGTGATCGTGTCCGATTCCAGTATTGAGCGTTTCCGGCGTGTCGTCGCGTCCGCATATGGTTCCCTCGAGGCCCGTCGTCAGGAGGTGAATGACCTCAACGTCTTTCCGGTCGCCGACGGCGATACGGGCGACAACATGGCGATGACCATGCGGGCCGTGATGGACGAGCTCGACCGGCTCGACGACGGCCGCTCGCTCGAAGAGATCGGGCGTGAACAGTTCGTCTCCGCGCTGGCCCGGGCCGCCCTGATGGGCGCCCGCGGCAACTCGGGAGTGATCCTCAGCCAGATCGTGCGCGGAGCGGCCGAGGAACTCGCCTCACGGCCCGGAGAGCTGGTCGACCCGGTCCTGGTGGCCTCCGCCTTCGGCAAGGCCGCCGACGCCGCCTACGCCTCCGTGAGAGAACCCGCCGAGGGCACCATGCTCACGGTCTTCCGCGAGATGGCCCACTCGATCTCCCGCCAGCTCGCCCACCTCGAACCCGAACGCCAGCGCCTCAGCCCCGACGCCAGCGACGACGAACAGGACGACCTGCTCGCCGACGTGATCGAGCGGGCGATCAGCGATGGGCAGAAAGCGGTCGAACGTACCCCGCAGCAGCTCGAGGTGCTGGCCCAGTCCGGTGTTGTCGACGCCGGCGGCTACGGCCTCGTGCTGATCCTCGCCGGGGTGCTCGCCGCGCTGCGCGGCGACGACGCCGACCTGCCCGTGATCGACCATCACACCGCGAGTTTCCCCAGCCAGCCGCATCACGAGGACAGCCGCTACCAGTACTGCACCAACTTCATCGTCTCGGGATCCGGCCTCGTGGCCCGGGATTTCGTCGGCAGACTCGAAGAGCTGGGCGACTCGGTGCTCGTGGTCGGCGACGAAGCGACCCTGAAGGTCCACGTGCACACCGACGATCCCGAGTCGGCGATGGCGATCTTCTCCGACGAGGGCGCGGTGACCAACCTCGACGTGGCCGACATGCGCAAGCAGGTCGCCGAGCGCAAGGCCCGCATGGCCGGCCACCGGACCGGCATGGTCGTGGTCGGCAGCGGCGTGGGGCTGGAGGAGCTCTTCGCCGAGATGGGTGCGCAGGTCGTGCCCGGCGGCGAGACCATGAACCCCTCGACCGCCGAGCTGCTGGCCGGCATCCGCGAGGTGCCGACCGACGACATCCTCGTGCTGCCCAACTCCTCGAACGTGATCATGGCGGCCGAGCGTGCCTGCGAGCTTTCCGAGAAGAACGCGGTCGTGGTGCCGACCAAGACCCAGCAGGAATGCCTGCTGGCCCTGATCGAGTTCAACCCCGAGGCGGAACTGGCGTTCAACCTCGAGCGCCTGAACGAGGCCCTTGCCGGCATCACCGTCGGCGGCATCGCGCCGGCCGGCCGCGACGATTCCCAGGGACGCTTCCGGCGCGGGGACGCGGTCGGATTCAGCGGCGGTGAGATCGTCGCCTGGGGCGGGGCGGGGTCGACCCTCGCCTCGACCATCGAATCGATGTGCGAAGGCGCCGAGGTGGTGACCGTGATCAGCGGTGAGGGCGCACCGATCCCGCTCGGCGAACTTGACCATCACACGCCCCACGACGTCGAGATCGACCTCCACGAGGGCGGCCAGCCGAGCTGGTGGTGGCTGCTAGCAAGCCAGTAGCCCCGCGGCCCCTCGGCGGCGGACGGGCCCCGGCGAGGGCCAGGCTCCTCGCCGCTCCGGTCAGGTGGCCGCGCCCCGGCCTTCTGGATCGGCCGCTGTCCGAGCTGCCAGGGATCGGACCCGCGTTCGAGCAGAAGGCCCGCGAGGCCGGGGTCGAGACGATCTTCGACCTGCTCTGGCGGGTGCCGCGCGCGTACGGGGACATTCCGGAACGCCGCCTGCTCGGCGATCTCGAACCCGGTGCGACCGCGACCGTGCTGGTCGAGATCCTCTCCTCCCGCCGGATCCGGGTGAGGCGCCGCGGACTGAGCGTGGTCGAGGCCCGGATCGGCGACTCTTCCGGTGAACGCAAGGCGGTCTGGTTCAACCAGCCCTGGATGGAGAAACAGCTCACCTCGGGATCCGGATTCGTGCTCGAGGGCAGGCTGGAGGCCAAGGGATTCGTCGTGTCCGGTCACGAACCCACCGACGCCGGACCCGACGCGCCCCCGGTCACGGAAGAGACGATCCGCTGGAGTTCCGCCGATGACCAGGGGCCTCCCGGGCTGAAGGAGGGCGGCCTGCGGGGTCGCCATCCCGGCAGCGAGGAGCTGCGGCCGTCCCGCTGGCGCCAATGGGCCTGGCGTGCCTGCCGCATGGCCGACGATCTGGCCGAACCGCTTCCGGCCGAGATCCTGGCCGAGCGTTCGATGCCCGGAACGGTCGCGGCGATCCGCGAGGCGCACTTCCCGAGCAGCGAGCGAAGCTCCGAGATCGCGATGAACCGGCTCGCCTTCGAGGAGCTGTTCCTCCACCAGGCGGTCCTCCGGCGGGGCCGGGTCGAGCTGCGGGAGAGCGGTCCGCCGGCGATCGCTCTCGATGAGGGCGAGCGGGCCGCGTCCACCTGGATCGAAGCGCTGCCCTTTCGCCTGACCGGAGATCAGCGCCGGGCGATCGAAACGATCGCGGCCGACATCGCCGTGACCGCGCCGATGCGGCGCCTGCTCATGGGCGAGGTCGGATCGGGCAAGACCGTGGTCGCGCTCGACGCGATGCTCAGAGCCGCCGGCAGCGGCGCCCAGGCCGCGCTGATGGCCCCGACCGAGGTGCTGGCCGACCAGCACGCCTCGACGATCGCCCGGCTGCTCACCGGCACCGGAGTCAGCTTCGCCCTACTGACCGGATCGACCCCGAAAGAGGTGCGCTCCCGGATTCTCGAAGCGCTGGCCGACGGCGAGATGGATATCTTGGTCGGCACCCACGCGCTGCTCGAGGATCCCGTGATCTTCCGGCGACTGGCTCTCTGCGTGATCGACGAGGAACACCGATTCGGGGTCAGGCAACGCACCAGGCTCGATTCGAAGTCACCACAGGGCCACTCGGCCCACATCCTTCACATGACCGCCACCCCCATCCCAAGAACGCTCTCGCTCACCGCCTACGGCGATCTCGACACCTCCGAGCTGCGGGAGCTGCCGGCCGGCCGAAAGGCGATCAAGACCGAAGTCGTCCCCGAAGGAGGACGTGACCGGGCCTTCGACCGGCTTCGCCGGGAGGTCCGCGAGGGTCGCCAGGCCTTCGTGGTCTGTCCGCTGATCGAACAGTCGGAGGCACTGCAGGCCCGCGCCGCGACGGTCGAGGCCGAACGCCTGCGTGAAGGTGAACTCCGGGAGTTCGAGGTCGGCCTGATCCACGGGCAGATGTCGTCCTTGCAGAAGGAGCAGGCGATGGCCGCCTTCGAGGACGGGCGGATCGACGTGCTCGTCTCGACCACCGTGATCGAGGTCGGCATCGACGTTCCGAACGCGACCGTAATGGTTATCGAGGGAGCCGAGCGTTTCGGCCTGTCGCAGCTCCATCAGCTGCGGGGCAGGGTGGGGCGCGGTGCCCACGGAGGCCACTGCTTTCTGATCAGCGCCGGATCGAGCCCGGCATCGGCCGAACGGCTGAACGCGCTCGCGACCGAATCGGACGGTTTCCGCCTGGCCGAGATCGACCTGCGGATGCGCGGCGAGGGTGAGATCGCCGGGGTCCGCCAGCACGGACTGCCGCGATTCAGTGTGGCCCGGCTGCCCCGGGACGAGGATCTGCTCGAGGACGCCCGGGCCGACCTGGATCGGCTGAGCGAACGCTGGGGCGGTCTCGGCGCGCCGGAGTTCGGACCGATGCTCGCGCTGGCCGGCCGCCGTTTCGGTCCGGAGGGCATCCGAAGGTGAGGGTGATCGCGGGACGGCTGGGTGGCCGGCAGCTGCTGGCACCCAAGGGATGGAAGGTGAGACCGACCTCGGAGCGGGTGCGTGAGGCCCTGTTCTCGGCGCTCGGCGACATCACCGGCTACGCGGTCGCCGATCTCTACTGCGGCACGGGAGCCCTCGGAATCGAGGCGATCTCGCGCGGGGCGGCCAGTGCCGTGCTGGTGGACAACGACACCCGGCCCGCGATGGGCAACGTCCACAACCTCGGCCTGACCAGCGAGATCGAGCTGGTCCGGGGTGAGGCCGCGAACTGGCTGGCCTCGCAGGACGGGCGGCTGTTCGACCTGATCCTGATCGATCCGCCGTACCGGATGGCGGACGACATCGCCGCCGACCTGAACCGGGATCTGCCCAAGGTTCTCGCGCCGGGCGGCAGGGTGGTGGTGGAGAGCGCGGCCAGGCAGCCGCTGGAACTTCCCGCCCTCGAGGTGGTCCGAGAGCGCCGCTACGGACGCACCCTGGTTACATTCCACAAAGATTCCCCAGACCGGAAATGACTATGAGCCCAGACCAGCCCAGAATCGCAATCTGCCCAGGCAGCTATGACCCCGTGACCAACGGCCATCTCGACATCATCGGGAGAGCCTCGAGGACCTTCGACAAGGTCGTGGTCGGTGTGGTCAACAAGCCGATGCGGAAGAACAAGACCCTGTTCACGGCCGAGGAGCGCCAGGCGTTCATCGAGGACGCGACCGCCGATATCGGCAACATCGAGGTCAAGATCTTCTCCAACCTCGTGGTCGAGTTCGCCCGTGAGGTGGAGGCGACCGCGATCGTCAAGGGCCTGCGCGCGATCTCCGACTTCGAGTACGAGTTCGAGATGGCCCAGCTCAATCACAAGCTGGATCCCGGAGTCGAGAGCGTCTACGTCTTCGCCCGCTCCAACTTCAGCTTCCTCTCATCGACCGGAGTCAAGGAGATGGCGATCTTCAACGCCGACATCTCCGACTTGGTGCCTGCACCGGTGGCAACCGCTCTGGCGGATAGACTTGGACGCAGATAGTGTCATTCAGTTACAAAGTAGGAGTGGGCGATTCCATGCAGAATGTTCTGGAAATGACCACTTTCCCCCCGAAAACCACGGAGACGCATAGGGTTCCCTGAAGCATGGATGTCCTAGTTCTCATAGACAAGCTTGATGATCTCGTCCACAACGCGCGACCGGTCCCCCTGACGGACCAGGTTCGAGTTGACCGGGAGGAGATCTATGACCTGCTCGACCAGATGCGGGCGACCATCCCTGAGGAGATCAAGCAGGCCAGGTGGATCGTCAAGGAGCGTCAGGAGATGCTCGAAGAGGCGAAGCGCGAGTCTGAGCGTGTGATTCGTGAAGCCCGTGAGCAGCAGGCGCGACTGGTTTCGGACGAGGAAGTCACGAAACAGGCCGAGCGGGCCGCCGACGAGATCGTCGAAGACGCCCGTTCACGCGAGCGGGAGATCCGGCTCGGCGCCGAGGATTACGCCGATGAGATCCTCAACACCCTCGAAGTGAACCTGCAGAAGTTCACCGCCGCCGTTCAGCGTGGTCGCGACCGGCTCGCCGGGCGTGACGAAGAGCCGCTCGGCGAACTCGACGAGTAGTTCGTAGCGCCTGGCTTCGTCGACGGCCGGGGTGGGTACGATCGCAGGCATTCCCGGCCTTTACTCCTTGCCAGGAGTTCGCAGGCAGCCCCCAGTGCGCCACTTGCGGAAGGTCTCTGTCAGCGGTAGTCGGCGGTGATGACCACGAGGTCATCCTTGGCCCAGGCGATTTCACCGTCGCACCAGCCGGCCAGATCCTCGGCGGTGTCCGGGTAGGCCGTTCCGGGAACCTGTGTTTCGCCTTCCCCGGTGGGCAGGGCGACGAAGTCTCCGATGACCAATGCCTTCGAGTGCTGCTTGACCCGGCGGAACAGGGTCTGCTTCTGCTCGTCGGTGAGACGGTGGATGGAGAGCACCGAGATCACCAGATCCCAAGGACCGTCCGGCAGGGGGTCCTCCATGCGGGCGAGGCTGACGTCCGCGATCTGTTCGCGTGCCCGGAAGACCATCTCGGGATCGGAATCGAGCCCGGTGATCCGGGCTTCGGGGAAGCGACGGAGCAGACCGGCGCTGGTCTGGCCGGTGCCGATGCCGAGTTCCAGGACCGGGCCGGGAGCGAAGGGCACGGCCGCGACCGCGGCACTCTGCAGCTCGTCGTAGAGCGGCACCTGGGAGCGGACTGTCTCCAGGTAATCGGTGCTTGTCGGGTCCGGTGTGGTCATATCGCTACTCTGAAGAACAGTTGATCAGATCGACATCGTAAACGTCGTGAAGCGGCGGCAAAGGACCACGATTCCATGTTGATAGAAAAAGTTGATCTCGACTCGCTCAGCCTCACCTACGGTGACGCCAAACGGATCGAAGGTGTCGTGAGTCCCGAAGAGGTCGAGCTGGGCGGGCAGACGTACACGCCTGACCCGGCCCAGGTTCCGTTCGTGCTGGACGTCTCCAGGACCAGCAGCGGATTCGCGCTGCGCCTCCGGTTCGAGGTGGGGCTCGCCGGACCGTGCTTCCGCTGCCTGGAGCCCGCGGTGGCGAAGGTCACGGTGGATGCCCGGGAGGTGGACCAGCCGCCGGAGCCCGTCCCGGCGCGCAAGGGCAGCAAGGCCGGCGACGAAGAGCAGGATGACGAGGATGAGGCCACCGCGGCGGAGCTGCTCAGCCCGTATGTCGAGGCGAGGATCCTCGACGTCGAGCAGTGGACCCACGATGCCCTGATCCTCGCCCTGCCGAACCAGATCGTCTGCCGGGAGGACTGCCTGGGCCTCTGCCCATACTGCGGGGAGACTCTCAACGGAGCGGATCCGGCGGACCACGACCACGGCCAGAACCTGGACCCGAGGTGGTCAAAGCTCCGTCAGATCTAGGTCACCGAACCAGGCAACTGGGGGCGATTTGGCAGCAAATAGCTGCCA